>Ga0209345_10000572_pt1 | contig 46701 bp, 52 predicted proteins | sample Cruoilmetagenom7_FD_187294 | JGI IMG/M metagenome (GOLD analysis project Ga0209345, IMG submission 187294) | Oil polluted marine microbial communities from Coal Oil Point, Santa Barbara, California, USA - Sample 7 (SPAdes) (version 2) | ecosystem: Environmental > Aquatic > Marine > Oil seeps ... | reverse complement strand
CCAAAAAGCAAAAACATGTGAACTTTATAGTGAATATCCCGTTGCTGTTAAAAACTTAACACAAACCATTCTTGACACTCTTGAAAATCATTCAAAAGATTTTGAAGAGGAAAAAGCACATATACTCAAACAATCCAATCTTTTAGCAAAACTCAAAAATAACAATAGATATAAAAAAGATAAACATACAAAGAAAAAATTCAATGATGGATACTGATCTATATCTTTAATAATTTATTTTTCAATTGTTATTAGTTGATTATTTACACTATAACTATCAATATACTTCATAAAAATAGATACTTTTATCTTTAACACTAAAAACTTCAATAATGTATTGATAAATTATATTACTAAAGTTTTTCATTATTATTTACAAAACGACACCACCTGTCCAAAGGTTATGTCATACTTTTTAAAATTAAGATAAGGAGATAAAGATGATTCGTTATGCTTTAGGTGGTGTTGCACTCGCTGTTACTGGTTACGGTTTAAAAAAGTATCTTAAAGATGATAAAAATGTAGATCGAGTGTTTAATGTATTGAATAAAGCTGAAGAAAAATCAGATAAATTTTTCGATAATTTACAAGAGAAAGTTGATAAACAATTTTATAGTAATGGAAAACCAAAATGAATGAGATATTAGTAGCTATAATAATTTCGACTATGGTTATAATAGGAGTTGTGATATTTACTTTCATTAAGATATTAAGCAGTATAGATTTTTTAAGAGAGGATGTAAATACAGTATTAATAAATAACAATGTAGTGCTTAGTAGTTTAATAAATCGAGTCAAAAGTTTTAAAGATGCTATTGAAAAATATCATGCTGATAATACTAAATTAATGAAAGATAGTACAAATTTAGTAAATAATCTTAGTTTAAAAAAAAACTACAAAATATTAAATAAATTTATAAGAGACGTAGGAGTATTAGGGAAGTTAGAAATAATTATTGATTAAGATTTAGGGGTTAAAAGGTCACATAACTTTACATCTAAAATTTGTTCAAGGTTAAAGTGTTTGTTACCATAACAAATCTCACTACCAGATACAACAGAAACAGACTTGTATCCCATTTGAAGTGATAGTTCAAGTTATGATAAGTTTTTAGCCTTGTGATAATTGGCAACATTTTTACCAATGGTGGAACTTCTATATCAAGAGAGATAAAGAGGGGATTTGCTAAAATTGAACAATTGATTAATTAAGAATCAGATTTTAAGAGTTATTCTAAGTTCAAGAAAAAACAATATTAGAACAAGTTGTGAGCTTGTTAGAAAACAAAAATTTATAAATACAAGGAAGTAAAATGCCGTTACCATGGATTATAGCTGGAGGAATAGTTACAGTTGGAGGAATTATTGTAAATAAGTTTTACAAACCTGATAAACAAACGGATAATTCAAGTATAGAAAATTCTACTATTTTATTTGGACCTCAAGCGGCAGGAAAAACTAACTTAGCAAATTGGTTAGATAAAAAAAAATTATCACCAGAGTATAGCCCAACTATAAATAAAACAGAAATAGGTGATTTTTTGGATACAAGAGGTGGAGAAATAGGAGTAAAAGATTGGGAAACATTAATAAAAGACAAAAAAAATATTTATTATCTTTTTGATATGGAAAAGTTTTTCAATAAAAAAGAGTATGCAAAATCTATTTATGATGATATAGTAATAAAGCATATTTCATTTTTCACAGAGCATTTAAAAGAAAAAGACAGTATGGTTGATAAAAATTTTATTATTATTGGCACCCATTTAGATATGATTGATAATGATCAAGTTCAAAATATTATAAATACATTAGAACAAGAAATATCTTTAGATGACACAAAAATCACATATGGAAGCTTGCTAAATAAAGAGAAAGCCAAAGAGTTAGAAAAACAAATAACAAATAACAAATATAAAAAGGTATAAAATGAGTGTATACGCCTTTGTACAAAGTTCAAAAAATGATGGAATAGATTTCTTTGTTAAGGATGGAATTCTAATTGAGGATTCAAATGAAGCATATAGGCATCTTGATATAATAGATAATTTTTTTAAACTAGCAAGTAATCAAAATAGACCAACATACATAAAAAATGGTAATCAACATATATTTGTTGGATTTCATAACAAAAAAGATATCACAAATAGAAGAAGAGAGTTTTTAATATCTTGGAGTTCAAATGACAATAAAGATATGGTTTTAAAAACTGCAAAAGAGATAGGTTTAACAGATGAGTTCAGTTTTGATAATTTAGAAAAATCAAGATTAAATAAAAATATAATGATAAGTATTTTAATTATAGCCATAGCTGTATTTATATATAAAATTTATTAGAAGGAATTAGAGTTATGAATTATATATTACCTTTAGAAAAAGAAAGGCAAAAGTATCATTTTGAGATGTCTAGTGATGGAAAAGAACTTGCTGATCGAGGGATAAAGCCTATTACATTGAATGAAGGAGGAAAATTAAACAATAGAGTTGTCTATGTAGAATCGCCATTTCAGTATGGAGAGTTTTTTGAATTAACAAACTTTAATGAAGCATCCTTGGATAAATGGAAAGAGATTCTAAAAGAATTATCTTCTAAAATAGGAGCTAAAAATATTAAAACAACATTATTGATTGAAAAAGAAAACAGTAAAAAAGTTGATGACACAAATAAAACTAAAGTAGAAATTGACGGAAGTTATAAAGGTGTTGAAGCAGGTGCATCAGCTGAATATGAGAATTCAATATATAAAAATGAAAAAGATACATTTAAATCTTCTTTAGAGTTTGAACTAGAATTAAAAGGGAAAAAACAATCAGTAGAAGTAGTTTCCAAGTGGATAGAAGATAAAAAAATAAACTTAGAAAATAACTTTATTTTTAGAAGTTTATTTGAAAACTTTAAAAATGACAACTTGAGTAAATATAAAGAAACAAAAAAAGTTGAACAAATTTTAAGAGGACTCACTGAGGTTAATAATACCTTAGAAGCTATTGCAAAAGTCAAAAGCCCTTTATTTAGTGCAGAAATGAATACTGTTTTAACAAAAACAACGAATAAAGAGTTTAGAAGATATGAAAGAATAGAATTAATAATTGAAATAATTTTCTAAAAGTTTTTGCATAATTAAGTGATTTGCTACATTAGAGTGAGTTATGAGTTTTTTAGAAAATAGAAAATTTGAACACAAGGAATTAAAATGATACAACCACAACCTTTTAAATATGTCTGTCCAAAGTGTGGATACTCAAGAGTAGTAAAGTTAAAAAGTGATGTTATTGCAACAATTGATATGTTAAATATTTGCTCCAAGTGTCATGCAAAGATGGAGCAAAAAGAACTTAATATTTTTGATAATTTAAAAAGCATCTTCAAGTGAATAACCTAGTTATATTATATAATCCATACTACCAAAGTGATGTAATAGAGCAACACTTAGCAATATTAAGAGATAACAGAAAAGTAGCTTTTGGAAAGGTTCGCTCAAAGATTAAATCAGCAGAACATCAGTTTGAAAGTAAACTTGATAAAATCTATTTAGATACAAATGAAAAAAATCACCTACTGCTATTTTTAACAGACTATGCTAATCTATTTGTAGCAAAAGTTGAAAAAGTCACTAGCGAAGATATGAGCAGTATCTCACCAAAGTACTACCAAGAAAAAAACTTAGAAGTAGAACAATGGTATATCATCACTGATATAAAAGAATTAGTAAGAAATGATTTTCAAAATATTCGAGATAATTACTTAGCAAATTTTACCACTCCAAACTTTGAAGACCATACTTATGCAGTGTATGGAAATAGTTATATTTACCCACTCATAGTAGATATGAAACAAGAGATTGACTATTTTGAAGATTTTGTTACAAAACACTATCATAATGTATACAAATCACAAGAATATCTTGATATTAAAAATGGACTGTTACAGTTTAGTTTTGGAAAACGCTATACTAACTTTATGCATCCAAATAGTATGGATAACATCATATCTGCTGAGATTGAATACCAAGAAAACAAACAAAATCCACTGTATGATTTTACTAGTATCGTAGTGAAGTATTCTAAAACTATTGAGCAAGAGTTGTATCTGTTTTTTAAATCAATAATCGATTTTTTAAGTGAAGAAAATCCAACTATTTTAGATATAGAGTATAGTGTACAAAAATTCGACTATACACTTCATGATATTTTTAACCATAAACCAAATCTAGGAACTTATAAATACCTCTTAGGGCAAAGAACTATTCAAAATGAGCTAAGAGATAAATGTAACAAACAAGTGCAGTATTATACCTCAAGAACTATACCAAATCATATCAATACAATCCAGGAGATTAGAAATGAAACCATACATGGCAACCCACCAAAACTTATAGAAGTAGAAACACTTAGAGATAAGATTATAGGTATAGGATGTGAAAGTATGATAATAGAGCTTGTGAAAATAAGAAATGGTAGATTGGGGTAAAAAGATGGCTATTTTTCTTGACTCTCTAGTCATTTTAGCCATCTACACTTTTGCGGTGTAGCTAGCTTTTTTTGTTGAGTATAACAACAACCAAACACGATGGATGCAGTTTATAAGAAAGTACTTTTAAAATATGAATAAATCACACGATACACTAGCCCTAAGACTCTCTTTAATTCTTACTAAACTAAATAGTGGCGAGCATTTTACAGCCAAAGAATTAGCCCAAGAGTTTAATGTAAGTACTAGAACAATCCAGCGAGATATAAAAGAGAGACTTGCTTATATACCTATAGAAAAAAATGGTGACTACTACAGTATGGAAAGCTATGCATTAGGGAAACTAAGTTTTGAAGATATAAAAAACTTTGCCACTCTAAGTGGAGTTAAATCACTCTATCCATCACTATCAAATGAATTTATCTCAGATATTTTAAATGGAAAACTTAATAGTGCCTACCTTATAAAAAATCAAGGTTTTGAAGATATAAGCAACAAGCAAGATTATTTTGAAAAACTTAGTGCAGCCATAATTAAAAATAGTCCTGTGAGTTTTGTGTATAATGATAAAAAAAGAATAGTAAATCCATATAAACTGATCAATAATGATGGTATTTGGTATCTCTTAGCAGATGAAAGTGATAATCTTAAAACATTCACTTTCTCAAAAATCCAAAAGTTTAAATGGAATGATAATACAAAGTTTTTTACACCTAAAAGAGAGTTTTTAGAACAAATAGCAAATAATGCTCTTAACTGGTTTACTACTGATAAACTTCTTGAAGTAACACTTCAAATAGATAATGAAGTCAAAGAGTATTTTACTAGAAAAGATATCTTGCCAAATCAAAAGATCATAAAAGAAAATGACAGTCACTTTATCATCTCTACAAAAGTATCTTACGATGATGAGATATTAAAACTTGTGAAATATTGGATACCCTATATTAAGATTGTGAAGCCAGAGTATTTGAAAGAAAAGTTGGATATTATACTCCAAAAATATTTAACACTCTCCTCAAATAATTAGAAAAAGAGAATATAAAAATAGTTTCATACAAATGTACTAATTATTGTTTAGTTCTTTTTTTGAGTTTTTAACCTAGCTTTAGACATAAATTAAGTCCTTTAAAATATACTCTTTTCCTATATCATTTAAAGTATCTCTATCTACAAAATCTACATCTCTTTTTAACTCTTTTTGGATAAAGTCTTTTGTTTCAACTATATGTAAAATAGAATCCCAATCTTGATATTTTTCTAAATACGCCTCTGTATTTTCTATTTTATACAATAAATCTATATCACTATCACTAGTTTCTTCATCTCGTGAAAATGATCCAAATACACCAAGAAGTTCAAATCCCTCACCATGTAACTTAGGTTTTAGATTTTTTATTTTATCCAATAAATCACTTTGCATCTTAATCTCCAAATAGAAACATTTTTATTTTATTTTATCACAACTCTTATTAATGTAAATAATTCATCCGTTATCATAGATAAGTAAAAACTATTGTCTTTTTAGATATAATCAAATACTAAAAAATAAAGTAGATACTCAAACAAAATGCAAGAAAAATTCAATGACAGATACTAACGAATCTTTTAAACTCTCAGGAACTCTAAAAAAAATACTTTTTTATAATCAAGAAAATAACTACTACATAGCAGTACTTGAAAATGATCAAAAAATATGTGGTCAATATTTTGATACTGACTTAGAAAAATTAGTGGGAAATGAAGTACTTATAACTGGTCGATGGAATACTCATAAAAAATATGGTATCCAATTTGTTTTTACCTCACTAGAACTCAAAGAAGCTGAAATATTTTTCTTTTTAACAAAAATAGTAAAAGGTATCTCAAAAAAATTAGCTTTAGAATTAACGCAAAAGTATGATGATAATGAGTTATGTGATATTTTAGATAATACACCTGCAAAACTTTTAGACTTCAAAGGTATAAAAGAGAAAAAACTTACTCAAATAGTTACTTCTTGGAATAAATTTAAACATCTTCGTGAACTTGGAAGTTTTTTGGCACAATTTGGGGTAAGTAGTAGTTTTATCAATAAAATATATCAACATTTTGAAAATATTGAAAATCTAATAGAAAAAATAAAAGAAAATCCTTATATGCTCACTTCTATTAAAGGGATAGGATTTAAAAGAGCAGATGAAATAGGGACGAAACTAGGAATAGATAAAGAAAGTTCATTTAGAATAACAGCTTGTATGAACTATACATTAAGAGAATTTTGTGAAGCAAATGGGAATAGTTCTATAAGTAAAGAGCAACTTTTCTCACTTCTTAATGATGCTTTAAATTTCAAAGAAAAAGATACTTTATATGAAAATTCACTTATAAATCTTATAGCAAAAGAGGAGATAAATGAAACAACAAAAGATAGATTTGCTCCAAATATCTATTTTCGATGTGAAACAAAAATATTAGATATTTTAAAAGAAAGAAAAGAACACAATAGAGATAAAAAAATCATCAAAGATTTTGATAACTATATTACCAAAAAACAAGAAACTTTGGGCTTTACATTGAGTAGTGAACAACAAAAAGCTGTAAGTTTAATCAATGATGGGGAAAATACAATTTTACTTATAGGATATGCTGGAACTGGAAAATCAACCTCAAGTCGAGCAATACTTGAACTTCTTGAAGAGATAGTAAGTTATGATGATATTCATTGTATGGCATTAAGTGGTATTGCAGCACAAAGAATATCAGATACAACTGGTTATAAAAGTAGTACAATTCAATCTTCATTAGTCAAAATAGAAAATAGTGACAAGGATTATTTTGACTATAAAGTGATACTTATAGATGAATCTAGTATGGTTAATAGTGTCACTTTTTATAAAATTTTATCAAGAATTGATCCCGATACTATTTTAATAATAGTTGGAGATGATGGACAACTTCCTGCTATTGGAGCTGGAGATATTTTAAGAGATTCTATTAAATTTGAGCTAGCACCTATTTGTAAACTTACTAAAATATATAGACAAAATGAACATCAAGCCATAGCTGTCATTGCCAATGAAATACGCTGTGGAAAAGTACCCCAATATAAAGAGGAGTATGAAGATTTTAAATTTATAGAGGTATCGATACCAAACTATTATGTACAAAAAGCAGTTTTAAGTGACTATGAAATCAATACTTTACGCAGTGAAAATAATATAAATATTTTACACACTATTCTCAATACAGCTTCTAATTATATAGAACCTATGTATAAATATATTCAAGAGAAACAAATAGATAAATTTCTTACTCTTTTTCAAGTAATTACCCCTATAAAAGGTGGTCCATTAGGAGTTGAAAACTTAAATATTAACCTTCAAAAACTTATTAATAATACTAAAAATATTGGTGTACAAACAAAAATTTATGAGTATAAATTAGCCGATAAAGTTATCCATATAAAAAATGAAAATATGAAATCACAAACAATGAAAACGTATAGAAATGGTTCAAATGAATTTGTTGAAAAAAGAGTTTTCAATGGACAACTAGGAATGGTAATGAAAATTGATCATGAAAATAAAAAACTTCTTGTATTGTATCCTACTGATGATATGGTAGTATTTTATGATTTTGATACGCTTGATAATTTAATTTCACTTGCATATTGTCTAACGATTCACAAAACACAAGGGATGGAGTATGAAAATGCTTTAATACCTATGAGTTTTAGTCATTTTATAATGCACAATACAAAACTACTTTACACAGCAATTACAAGAGCTAAAAGCATGTGTTATGTTGTAGGAGAAGATGAAGCTTTTACAAGCACTTGTAAAAAATTAGAGATTACAAATCGGCAAACTGTTATTGATGATTTGTTATCAAAAAAAGAGTAAACTAATCTCTTTCGTGAAGCATTTTATCTAAAAGATTAAAAACTTCATCACTCGCATCTTCCATCTCTTTAAATGATGCTAATAATATATCATAATCAATATTTTCTTTTTTAATTTCATCAAATACATGGTGTGTCCCATTATGCACTTTAGCGTGAGGACTATCCAAATTTTTATAACTCGGAGTATTTGCAAAATATTTTTTTCCCAAACCTTCATTGTACCATTTTCCAAGTCTACAGTTTTTATGATCAACAAATGCAAAAGCTGGTTCTTTATTTGCAACTGAAAGATAAGTATTCACTTTCCAAATTACATGATCTAACTTTGCTAAACTCATAAAAATTCTATCTGTAATATGCTCTAACCCTGCAAAAGTCTTTTTTGATGTTACTATAACATCGTTTATATTTATTGAATAGTTTGATGTGTCATTTGAAATTTCATCTATAGCTTTTGTCATAACTTCAAATTTTTTATTTGTTTGTTCTACACTATCTTGTATAGAATTCACTACTTTAGTAATCTCTTTGGCAGCCTCAGCACTTCTTGTAGCAAGATTTCTAACCTCTTGTGCAACAACTGCAAACCCTTTTCCTGCTTCACCAGCAGTTGCCGCTTCAACCGCAGCATTTAAAGATAAAATATTTGTTTGAAAAGATATTTGATCTATAGTTACTACAGCATCTGCAATATCAGTAGCTTTGATATTTAATTCACTAACAACACCATTTATATCTGACGTATTGTTATTTAAAGAAGTAATATCATTTACAATTCTATTTAATTTATTTTTAGATTCTTTATATATATGATTCATTTTAGATGACTCATTTAAATTTGTTCTTGCTAATTCTGTTGATTCTGAAATATTTACTTGTATATCTAAAAGACCTTTTTTAAGATTATCATTTTGATACTTAAAAAGTTTTTTTACTTTATCACCATCTGTATCTAAAGGAACTTCTTTAGTTTTATCTTCTTTTAAATGATTAATTTCATCTTTAAGTTGCAATAATTCTGTAGTTAAAGACTGATTATCTTTCTGGCTTGTAAGTAGTTTTTTATTTAAAGAGCTAATCTCATTTTCTAATGTACTCTTTTCATCTTTTAAAACCTTTATTTGATTTTTACATGATTCTAATTCTAACTTTAATCCATTATTAAAAAACATCTTTAATTACCTTACTAAATATAATATTGAATATTATACTGAAAATAGATTAAATATCCAACACTAAAGAAACTTCATCACATACTGGAAAATGTTTACACTTAATACAATCTGCCCATATTTTTGTCTCTGGAATACTCTCTTTAGGTATCTCTACAAAATCAAAAAATTCAAATAATTGTTTCTTATAAGTGAGAACTAGTAATCGCTGTAATTGTAAAAATTTTGCCTCTTCTATTGCTTTTTTGATAAGTTCTTTAGCAATTCCATGATTTCTATAGCTTTCTTTTACTACTAAACTCCGAATCTCTGCTAACTCAACAGTATGTATATGTAAAGCAATAAAACCTATAACTTCATTACCATCTTTTACAGCTGTATAAGAACGAATTGTTGTTGCCATCTCATTATAATTTCTATCTAATATGTTACCGTTTTCCACATCTAAGGCAACGAGTTTTTGCATTTTTTCTATATCTAGTACATTTGGTTTAAAAAATTCAAAATCTTTCACTTTCATTCTCCAAATAAATAAGTTGCTATTTTTTTTTCTAAGGACTCAATACCCTTATTTTTTAAATTACTTACAAAAATTCCATCAGGATATTCTCTTTTTAACTTTTGTAATTCTGTTTGTTTTAATTTATCAGTCTTTGTAAAAGCATTGATAATAATTTGATCGCCTCTTTTAATATGGTTTAAAAATTCATCAACACTTTTATCTATATCAAGTGTAGAGTGTCTTGAATCTATAAGATGTACAAAAACTTGCAAAGAGGCTCTTTGCTCTAAAAAATCAGTCAAGTTTTGGTGCCAATTTTTTTTTAGAGATTTTGATACTTTTGCATAACCAAATCCTGGTAAATCTACAAATCTAGCATAATAATTTTTGAGTTCATTTTCTTCATTATAATCTTTAAAGGTAATATCAAAATAATTAATTAACTGTGTTTTCCCTGGAGTTGAAGAAGATTTTGCCAATGTTTTTCTTTTGGTTAAAGAATTTAACAGTGAACTTTTCCCCACATTACTTCTTCCTAAGAAAGCTATCTCTGCTTTATCTGGTGGAGGTGAATCATCTAATCTTTGTGCTGAAGTTGCAAAAGTAGCATCAACTATTTTTAACTCTTTCACTTTTTTTCCTTCTTTTCTTCAATTTTAAGTCTAAATTTAACAGGCTTATTCGCATCACCATCAATTTTTGTATGCCCTGTTTTTTCATCAATATATATTTTATTTGCAGTTATTTTTTTTCCCTCTTTAATATCTTCTAGATATCCATTTCCTATAATAATATATTTTAGCTCATCAGGATAATAAAATACAGTATCACCAGTACCTTTTAAAATATTTTGAGCCGTATGTATTGTAAAACGTACATTTCCAGTTGCTTTATAGTCTTTTGGTATTTGCTTATTTGCATTGTCTTTTGATGGGACTGTATTAATAACTAATTTTTTACAAAGTAAAAGATCTTTGTTTTTAGTCATTTTCACATCTCCTTTAAATATCATAATTTGTTTTTTTTCATCTGCTTCAAAAAAAGAAGCATCTATATTTAGATATGTCTCTTCTGCACTTAGTGAATTAAAACTTATTATTAATAATAATGTGCTCAATAGTTTATTCATTTTTAACCTCTATTTTCATTTTTGTATCATCTGACTTAATATATTTTTTAATCATATCAACATATAAATTTGTACCATCAAATATGTGATTGTATTGCGTTGCTTCAAATGGTAAACTATTCTTTGCAATTTTAGTTTTAAGATTGTATTCTAATTGTTCTGTTTGTATATCTATCTCATTTTCTAATTGTAAATTTACATTCCCATCAATATACAGCTGTTCCCCTATTTTTGTAAAATTATCTCCAGTAACTATATTGGCACTTTTGTTGCTATTCCCTTTACTAATAATTGTACCATTAACTAATTCTTCTCTTTCTTTGTAAAGATATGCTTCATCTGCTTTTACTATCTCTGTCACACCCTCAGCTGTAATATCATAAGCCGTAGAATTATAAAAACTAACTTCTGGTATCTCTTCATTATTTACAACTATTATTTTTTCATCTTTTTCATAAAACAAAACTAATATAGAGCATACAAGTAAAATATATATAAACTTATTTATACCCATAACTCTTTTAGCCCTTTTAGCTGATCTTCTTGTATAATATACTCAATCATCTCTCTTACTGCACCATTACCACCATTTTTTTTACATACTATATTAACCATTGATTTGATATCATCAACAGCATCTCCAACAGCAAAAGAGAGTCCAACTTTTTTTAACATTTTATAATCATTTAAATCATCACCAATTGCAGCAGTTTGCTCCCAAGTAAGATTTTCTTCTTTTAAAATTTTTTCTAGTATTTCATCTTTATTGTCATACCCTTGATAAAGATGAGTAATCCCCAACTCTTTTGCTCGTCTTTCTACTAAAAGAGAATTTCTTCCTGTAATAATAGCAGCTTTTTTACCAAGTTTTTTAGTCCATGAAGCAACAGCTAATCCATCTTTTACATCAAAGTTTTTTAACTCATCTCCGTTATTGGAATAAATAATAGAACCATCTGTTAATGTACCATCAACATCAAGTATTATTAGCTCTATCATCTTATAAAATACCTTTTGTACTAGGAATTCCTACCTTTTCATTTACTACTAGTGCCCGTCTTAATGCAACAGCAAAAGATTTAAATGCCGCTTCTATAATATGATGTTTATTTCTTCCTCTATTTTGTATAATATGTGCTGTTATTCCACTATTCATGACTAAAGCATGAAAAAATTCCTCTGCAAGTTCTACATCAAAAGAACCAACTTTTCCAAATATATCAACTTCATATACTAAAAAAGGTCTATTACTTAAATCCAAGGCACAAGTTACACTTGCTTCATCCATAACAACAGTTGCATTTCCATATCTTTCAACATTTTGTATTGGGAATATCTCTTTTTTTAAAAGTTGCCCTATTACAATGCCACAATCTTCAACACTATGATGATCATCTACATGCGTATCACCATCACAAGTTATCTCAATATCAATTCCACTATGTTTACTTAAAGCCTCTAACATATGATCAAAAAAACCTATATTTGTTTTAATATTTGAGTTTCCAGTTCCGTTAATATTTAAACTACAGCAAATTTTTGTCTCTTTTGTAACTCGTTCTAACTTTTCCATATAGTATCCTTATTGAGCTATTATCATAGCTGTTTTTAGATTATTTGTTTCTTTAAAGTCTCTTGCTTCATCTTCACTTCTAAATCCACTAATCCATACTCGTTTAACTTTATCTCCATTAAACATACCATCTTTTAATACAACTCTATACTTCTTTTCATCTAAAATCATCTCAAATTTTCTTTTTGTAATATTTGCACCCTCTATTCTTCTAAATACACCAACTTGAACATAATAGTTTCCAACAGTTGCAGTTTCTTGTTTCTCTTCATATGTGGTTGCAATTTTTCCGTTAAATCCAAGAACAGTTAATCTAACTTTTACAGTTCCTTTTTTAACCATATTAATATCGTGTGCTGCTTTATTGGATAAATCTATAATTCTTCCTGATACAAAAGGACCTCTATCATTAATTCGAACAACTGTACTTTTACCATTTTCTAAGTTGTCCACTTGAACCATTGTATTCATTGGTAATGTTTTGTGTGCTGCTGTTTGTGCATACATATTATATATCTCACCATTGCTTGTTTTTTTTGCATGAAAATCTGGTCCATACCAAGAAGCAATTCCTTGAAAATTATCATTTACATGTGCCACGGTAGGATGATATGTTTTTCCAAATACTTCATAAGGTCGCATTGTTGCCCTATGCATTGCTTTACTATTATTAATTTTTTGAGTTGTTGATACTGTTTTTTTATATTGTTGATTTGAATATGATGACGAGTAATAACTTTTATCTACATAACCATATCGGCTACCACATCCAGTAAATAATATAATTAAAAAAAGAGATGCTACTAATTTATCTAAACTTAATAACAATTTTATCTCCTATTTTTATCATACTTGTTTTTAAATTATTATCTTTCATCAATTTTTTAAAGTCAATCTTGTGTTTAGTTGCTATTTTATTTAAGGTATCACCTACTCTTACTGTATAGCTTATAGGTCTTTTATATAGATCAAGGTCAATTGGTATTACAAGCTCTTGATTTACACTTAAAAAATTATTTTTTAGATGATTGTGTTTTTTGATAGTTTTATAATTTAAAGAATATTTTCTCCCTATAGAGGCTAATGTATCACCTCTTCTTACTTTATACACTTCATATTGTGTTGATTTAATATTTTGTTTATTTGCATTGTATCTTGAAAGTTTAGAATATGGAATATACAATGTGTAAGTATCATTGTCCATTGGTAATATATTTCGTTTTATATGTTGATTTAACTCTTTTAATTTTTCTTTTTCTATCCCTATGACCTCTGCAACATTTCGTAAAAGAACTCCACCATTTACCTCTATATTTGCAATTGGATCACTTATTCCTCTATTTAAAAGGTGTGTATTTTCATCTTTGATTAAAAAATCACTATTATTCATCATTGCCAATGTAATTATTTTTCTTATATATCCACGACTTTCTTTTGGTAAATATTGTCTATTAACACTTTTTTGCACAACTAAAAGCTTGTCAATATCTGGTTTGTATTTCCATTTTTTAACTTGTCTATATACTTTATTAAGTTCTCTAAATTTAACTCTTTTCATTTGATAACTTCTGATTGTTCTTCTATATTTATTGATTTTTGGATCTTTTCTACAAACTTTATATCCTACATCCTCACAATACATATCAATTGTAGCTCTTGTTAACCCCTCTATTACTCGTCCCTCACCACAATTATATGCAACTGCTGCAAGATACCACTTATCAAACATATCGTGAAGTTTTTGAAGATATTTTACTGCTGCTTGTGTTGATTTTACAATATCCATTCTCTCGTCAATAAAATCATCAGTTTTAAGTCCATAATGATTTGCAGTTCCTTCCATAAACTGCCACATCCCTTTTGCACTTTTATGACTAGACGCATCTAAAATAAAATTAGATTCTGCCATAACAAGATATAAAAAAGCTGATGGTATATTGTTTTCTCGTAACACTTTTTTGATTTTAGGTACAAATAAATAGGCATTGTTTAACTTTTGAGTATATCTTTTTTGAGTATATTTTAAACTCTTTTGAAACTCTTGTTGTAGCTGATAATCTGTAATATATTCACTACTTATATCTAACTCTTCTAAAACTTTTAAATCACTATTTACAAATGCTGTACTTACAAGTGTAGCATTTAAAACAGATGCTACAAGGGATAATAATATTACTTTAAAAAACAATTTCAATAAGATACCTTTAAATTAAATTTAATAATTCTAAATATTTTATCTAAATTTATCTATTAAACTCTTTAAATAGGGCTTTTGCGTTCTTTGTAGTTAAATTTTCTATCTCTTTTTTTGACTTATGTAATATTTCTGATATTTTTTGGGCAATATTATTTGTATATGTTGGAGTGTTTCTTGACCCTCTAAAAGGATGTGGTGTTAAATAAGGTGCATCTGTTTCAATTAAAAGTTTTTCTAGTGGAATTTTTGGTAAAACTTCAACTAGTTTTTTTGCATTTTTAAAAGTTACCACTCCACCTATACCAAAATAAAAATTGTGTTCACTCAACATAAGAAGGTGTTCACTCGCATTATAACAATGCAAAACTCCACCAACTTCTTCTGCCTTAGATTCTATTAAAATAGTACGACTATCATCTGAGGCATCTCGTATATGTATTATTAAAGGTTTTTTTACTTTTTTTGCAAATTCTATTTGTGCTATAAAAATATTTTTTTGAAGTTTTATATTTTGGAGTTTTTCTTCTTCATTTTTGGGAAGTCTAAAATAATCTAATCCACACTCTCCTATTGCTATACATTTAGGGTGACTTACATATTTTTCTAAAATTTCTAAATCAAAATTATCTACATCATAAGGATGAACACCCACTGCAAAAAATACCTCATCATACTTTTCACTTAAATGTACTGCTGTTGGTAAATCTTTTGGATCTGCACCTGGTATTAGAAAAGCTTCAATACCATTTTTCAGTGCCGTTTGAATAACTTCATCTATGTCATCTTGATATTGTAGATTATCAAGATGACAATGTGTATCTATAATTGACATTAACTAAACAAAAAGACTATGCAGCCATTCTTGTTTCAACTTCTTTTAAAAGTTCTGGTAATTTTAACACATCTTCTCTTTTTATCCAAGCAGTTATCCCAAAATTTTTAAATGCATCATAATCACTTGGATCATCTATTATTGCAATTGAAGTAAACTTCTCTTTACATAAGTCATGTTTTTTTTCTTCATAATCAAATATACTGTTGATATCTATAATAACAACATCCGCATCTCCATCACAACCACTGTGTACAAAACAAATTTCATAACCTTCTGCTTCTACATCTTCAAAACTTGAAATTTTCATAACTTTCTCCAAAATTAATTATTAATAATTAATTATTTTAACCAAACCTATCTTATTTCATTATAAAATATATCTTGCCATATCTTCGTTTTGTGCAATATCTTCTAATTTTTCATGGACTAGTTCTTTTGTAACTATGATTGTTTCTCCATTGTGTTCATCTGCTTCAAAACTAATATCTTCCAATACTTTTTCTATTACAGTATGTAATCTTCTTGCTCCTATATCTTCTGCTTTCTCATTAGCACTTACACTAAGATTTGCAAAAGATTTAATAGCTTCATCTTCAAACTCTAAAGTCACACCTTCAACTTTTAATAAAGCTTCATATTGTCGTAAAAGTGAATTTTTTGTATTTGTTAATATTTTATATAAAGCATCTTCATCTAGAGGATTTAACTCTACTCGTAAAGGAAATCTCCCTTGAAGTTCAGGAAGTAAATCACTTGGCTTGCTTACATGAAAAGCCCCTGCTGCTATAAATAAAATATGGTCAGTTTTAATCTGTCCATATTTTGTATGTACATTACTACCCTCAACTATTGGAAGTAAGTCTCTTTGAACACCCTCTTTACTTGGATCTTGATTTTTACTACTATTTCCAGTTGCTATTTTATCTATCTCATCAAGAAAAATAATACCACCATTTTCACATCTATTTATTGTTTCTTGTTTTAGAGCTTCTTTATCAAGAAGGTTATCACTAGCTAATACACGAAGCTGTATTTTTGCTTCTTTTATAGTAACCTCTTTTTTAATTTTCTCTTTACCCATTTTTCCCATCATACTATTAATACTTTCACTAATAGCACTCATATCCATAGGCAAATTACTATCAACAATCTCAACATGAGTCGTTTTAGGAAGTTCTATTGTGATTTTTTTATCATCCATAGAACCATCTTTTACTTTAGATTCCATCAGATTATATGTTTTGATAAATGATTCTTTTGCATTTTCGCTTGCAGATTCAGGAAGTGGAGGGACAAGTATTTCTACAATTTGTTTAATCACCTCATCATCAATTGAACCTTTTATTTGTTCTTCATACTCTTTAGTTACAAGATTATATGATTCGTGTGCTAAATCTTTAATCATAGATTCAACTTCTCTTCCTACATATCCAACTTCAGTGTATTTACTTGCTTCAACTTTTATAAATGGAAGATTCATCATCTTTGCCATTCTTCTTGCAATTTCTGTTTTACCAACACCTGTGCTACCAATCATCAGAATATTTTTAGGCATAATCTCTTCTTGAAGTTCGTGATCTAACTGCATTCTTCTATATCTATTTCGTAAAGCTATCGCTATAGTTTTTTTTGCATCATTTTGACCGATGATATAATCATCAAGATAAGATACTATTTGTTTTGGAGTCATATCCATTATTTTTCTTCCTTATCAAGTGTTAATGTTTTTATATTTTGATTTGTATATATACAAAGTTCTCCTGCTGTCATCAAAGATTCACGTACAAGTTCTAATGGCTCTAAATTTGAATGTTTTTTTAAAGCCCTAGCAGCAGCAATTGCAAAATTTCCACCACTTCCAATAGAAGCTAAAGATCCATCCTCTGGTTCAACAACATCCCCCGTACCACTTAAAATAAAAATATGTTTTTCATTTAAAACTAACATCATTGCCTCTAATTGTCGTAAGTGTTTATCTTTTCTCCACTCTTTAGAAAAATTTACAACAGCTTTTAAAAGATCACCTTTTGAGTTTTCGAGATGAGTTTCAAACATATCAAATAAGTTAAATGCATCTGCTGTGCTACCTGCAAAACCAGCTAATACTTCCCCTTTATTTCCCACTTTTCTTATTTTTGTAGCATTATTTTTTAAAACTGTATTTCCAAATGTTACTTGTCCATCTCCACCTATTACAGCAGTTCCATCTTCACTTTTATACGCAAGTATTGTTGTAGCATCAAACATTTACTATACTCCCTAAACTTCTGCTATTACATCTATTTTTGCCGTAGCATGAATACCATTACCAAGTTTACAATCAGCTTCAAATATTCCAATAGATTTGATTTTTTCATTTATGGTTATTTGTTTTTTATCAATTCCAATTGAAGCTTGTTCATACATTGCTTGTTGTATCTCTTTATTGGTAACACTTCCAATCAAGTGTCCATTTGCACCAACTTTATGTTTAATTGTAAATTGAAAACTATCTATTTTTTCTTTCACTTCATTTGCTTCAAGAATTTCATCTTCTAAAGCTTTTTGAATATTTGCTTGTTCAATCTTCCACTCTTCTATAACTTCTGGTGTAGCATGTTTTGCATGACCTTTTCCTATTAAAAAGTTTTTCCCATAACCATCTTTTACCTCTTTAATCTCTCCAGCTTTCCCTAATGACTTTACATCTTTAATCAATAATACTTTCATTTTAAATCCTATTTTTTAGTTACTCTATATCAATAAATTTTTGGAATTATACCATACAACTACTTTGATGATATTTGTAGAATATTTACTAAAGTATTTTATTTAGCATCATTAAAAGTTTCTTACTTTCAATTGGTTTACTAAGCCAAGCTTTTGCTTCTATTTTTTTCCCATATTCAATTAAGTCTTGATCTATATGATTTAGAAGTATAATTATTGGTATTTGATCGTATCTAATATTTTGTTTTACTTTCGTAATCATCTCTTTTATTCCAATATTTGGTGTACACAAATCACAAATAATCAAATCAATGTCATGATTTTCTATTTTTGTATAACCATCAATACCATTATCCGAAATGAATATATTATATCCATTATCAAGTGCTATTTTTTTTATTATATATCTTATAATAGTTGAGTCTTCAACCACTAAAATTGTTTTTTTAGGAAGTTCCGCTGTTGCTTTATTTTGTGCTTGATGAAGATAGTGTTCAAACTCTTTTTCAAAATATATTGTTAAACTCTCAACAACTTCATCATCAAAGATACCCATTGAAACATTTTTAATTGATAAGGCTATATAGTCTTTGAACTCAATAAATAAAGAACATAAAGTATCATTCATAGATATTTTTTTGTTTCTTATCTCATCGAGTAAATCTTCAGCTTTATGAGTAACCCCTACTAGAGAAAACATCCCTAATAAATCAGATGTACTTTTAATAGTATGAATAGCACGAAACATTTCATTGATAACTTCACTACTATAATCTCCATTTTTAAGATCAATAAGAGCATTATCTAAGCTTATTATTTTATTATTAAACTCATCGAAAAATATATTTTTATCAAATTCCATTTTCATCCAAATTTTAATTTATTATAGCTATTATACCAAATAAGGATTAAAGTATGAAAATGATAACTATTATAAATGATAGACTTGATGAAATACAAAATGCAGTACTTTCTTTAGTTAAAAATCAAAAAATAAATTTAACTGATAAAAATGCTCTAATGCAACCTTTGGTTGAGGAAAAAAAAGTTCTTGAACACACATTGGTCTATCTTGAAAAAATAAAAAATACAAACTACAAGGGTTTATGTGGGGGTGGATAATCCATTTTATCTTAAATTTAAGTTAATTTTAGTATTATTCGATTTCCATTTGTAGTATTGATTACATTTGAGATTATATATACCAATCAGGAGGTCCATTATGGCTTTAGATCAGGACGTAAAAAACGAAATTATTTCTAAACACCAAAGAGATACAAAAGACACAGGTTCAGCAGAAGTACAAATAGCAGTATTAAGTGCTCAAATTGCTAGATTAACAGATCACTTAAAAGAAAATCACAAAGATCATCATTCAAGATTAGGTCTATTAAAAATGGTTGGTAAAAGAAAAAGACTTCTTAAATATTTAAGAAGAACTGATTTCGCTAAATTTACACAACTTGTTTCTGATTTAGGTATCAGAGCTAAATAGTTTTTATAAACTACTATAATAAAAGGGAGATAGATTTTCTATCTCCCTTTTTTATTAACTTAAATTAATATTAACTCAAATCAAACAAAAATTGTCTTAATTAAATCATTACATGAGTTTTTGTACAATAGTATATTTTAAATCATAGGAGCAATATGTTATTAACCAGAAAAAGTGAATATGCACTACTTTCACTTGTCAATATTGCAAAAAGTGATCAACCTAAAAATGTAGATCTTTTAGCTCGTGAATTAAATATATCTAAATCATTTTTAGCTAAAATTCTACAAAACTTAGCAAAAAATGGGATACTTAACTCATATAAAGGGAACAATGGTGGATTTACTTTAAAAAAACCTTGTGAAGAACTTACTATCTTAGAAATAACATCTATAGCAGAAGAAAAAATACCATCTGTTTTTGAATGTACTTCTGTAAATACAACTTGTAGTGCCAGTTTAAATGGTGGTTGTTCAGTTTTTCCATTACTTTCAAATTTACAAAATAAAATCAATGGATTTTTAGATAATTTAACATTAAAAGATATATTATAATCATAAAAAAGAGAGTTGTAATTACTTTTAATGTATAATAAATATACAAAATAATAAAAGGTTTTTTTATAATGAAATTTTTTCATATCTCACATACAGACATGGACGGCTACGGTTGCCAACTTATCTCAAAAAAAATTTTCCCTGAAGGTGTTTTTTTTAATGCTAATTATGGTTTAGAAGTAAAATTATTTATCAATGAAGTACTAGAAAATATACAACAATGTTCACATGAAGAAAAGATACTTTTTATAATCACCGATTTAAACCTTACAACTGATGAATCAAAAAATTTAGATAAAAAAATATCTCAACTTAAAAACAATGGATTTAATATCACTTTGCAACTTTTAGATCATCATGGAACAGGGAAAAAAAGCAGTGAAAAATATGACTGGTATTTCTTAGATACGAATAGGTCTGCAACACAAATAACTTATGATTATTTTTGTGAACATTATACTCAATTTACGCAAAAATGCGAACCTAATTTTTCAAAATTAGTACAAGCAATAAATGCTGCAGATATTTGGAAAGAGAAAGATAAACTTTTTGAATTTGGAAAAGTTTGTATGAGTATGGTTACCAAATCTTTTGAGATTAATAATCTTTTATTTCCAACCCAAAATAGAAGCTATAAACACTTTTTATTAACAAAAGCATTAGATTTTGTAGATATAAAAGATGGGCATATTTTACTTGATGAAAAAATATACCATTTTAAAAAAGAATTTTTAAATACTAGTACAAAAAATAACACTTTAGATAACCTAAGTTCTACTTATCTTGTAAGTTCTTTAGACAATAAAAAAGAGGAACTTACTGTTTACTATAAAGAGTTTAAAGGTCTTTTGACTTATTCATTGGGAAATATATCAATTTCTGCAAATGCCTTCTTAAAAGCAAATCCTGATTTTGATTTTTTTATGGATATAGGAAGACGTGGTCGTACTGGATTTCGAGCTAACAATAAAATAGATGTATCACTTCTTGCTCAAAAACTTGCAAATGGAGGAGGTCATCCAAATGCTAGTGGTGCTGCATTTGATGACTTCAAAGAAAGTTCTTTATACAGTGATGTTAAAAAATATGTACAAAATAAATTAGACAATTGTGATTAATTAATAGTATGAATAAATTTATAGCAAAATCTGAATCTTCAATAAAGCTTTTAAATATAGCGCAAATGTCTTCAAGTCTTCCTGTTAATATTTTAATTATTGGGTCAAAAGGTGTAGGGAAAAAAATATTAGCACAAAATATTTTGCCAGATGCCTCAATTTTCGATGCAAAAACATTAGAAGATACTTTAATTGCAAAAACAGCTAATATTGAAGAATATCTAGAGATAATTGTAACTAATATAGAACAAGTTGTAAACAAAAAAGAGTTTTTAGAGCGACTTCCAAATATTAAAGTTGTAGCAACAACAACCTACCTACCACAAGAGATTGAAGCTTCATTTGCAGTAAAACTTGATATTCCACCACTCCAAGAAAGAAAAGAAGATTTAGACGAATTAATCAAAATATATCTTCAAGAGGTAAAAGATATTTATGAAATCAAAATTAATTCAGAAGATATTGAAATAGATCTTTCATCAAATGGAGTCTCACTCAAAAAGTCAATATTCAAAAACTCAATATTAAAATCTTTAAAAGATGAAGATATGTACTATAGTTTAGAACAATTTATACTTAATAAATTGAGAGAAGAATACAATTATAAAGATTTATTAGAATATTTTGAAGTACCACTTTTAAAAGCAGCAAAAAAAGAATTTAAATCACAACTACAAATGGCAAATAAACTTCAAATAAATCGAATTACATTAAGAAAAAAACTAGAACAATACTCTAGTAAATTAGAAAATTAGGAGATAGTATATGAAAGATTTTTATGAGCAACTTATTGAACATGACTTAAATCCATATCTACTCTTTGATTCTAATGGAAAAGTTAAAAGCTACAATAAAGAAGCAGAGTTTTTATTAAACTTTGTAAGTATAAAAGAGCTGTTTCAACTAGCAGTCTCAAATGCTAGTTTAAATTTTGGTTTTAATCATAAGTATGTATCTTTAAAATACAACAAACAATCATACTATGCGATTCTTGTAGGATATGCAAATGATGATGAAATAGCACTTCGGCTTTATAAAGTAGTATCAAATAGTACACATACAATCAAAGATGAAAAACTAAAATTAGTGAATATTTTTAGTCTTATAGATTTATCAAAAAATAGTACACTTCTTCATTCAAAACTAGAAATTGATGAACTTTATGATATCTCAATACCTGAAGTTAAAGTGAATATTAATGACTTTTTATTATGTTTAAATGAATGTTTTACAATATTTAAACATAAAGAAAAAATCTCATTGCAAGTTTATATAAAAACAGGAGAATATGAGATAATAAATCAAAAAAAATGTAAAATTGTTGCTCTTGAATTTAAATCAGAACAAAATCTTTCTTTTGATAAAAGTACAGAAAAGATTTTAGAAAATAAAGCTCTCACATCAAATGCAAATATATTTTTTGACCATAATTCACTGAAACTAGAACTTCCTATAATACTCTAATTGTATATTATATATACAATTAGATACTTTTAATCTCAATATTATTTGTTATACTTGCATACTTTTTTTCTAAGGATTTTAAATGACGCCTGAATTATCTTATGTTACAGATACTTTTTTTGCATTATTTGCTTTTGTATTAATCATATTTATGGTTCCTGGCTTTGCTATGCTTGAAGCTGGGATTGTAAGAACTAAAAATGTAACATCTGTTTTGATGATGAATACGATGATTTATGCTGTAGCATCAATAGCATTTTTACTTATCGGATATTCCATAGCTTTTGGAAACTTTGGAAGTGACAGTATGAGTATATGGGCAACTTTTTTATTCCAAATGGCTTTTGTTGGTAAAGCTATTAATATTATAAGTGGAGGGATAAGTGAAAGAGCAAGAGTAATACCACTAGCTCTTTTTGCTATTGTTATGTCATCTATTATCTATCCATTTGTTGTTAATTGGTCTTGGGGTTCTAATATGTTAGATGGAACTATTTTTAATTTAACTATGTATGATTTAGCTGGAAGTACGGTTATACATTCAACAGGAGGTTGGGCACTTTTAGCTGCTATTTTGATAATAGGAGCGAGAAATGGAAGATATCCAAAAGATGGTGGAGTAAGAGTTATTCCTGCTTCAAATATCCCTCTTGTTACACTTGGTGCATTTTTATTATGGATTGGTTGGTTTGGATTTAATGGTGGGAGTGTTGGAAGTATTGCGTCTAAAGAGAATGCAGATGCTGTTGCTCTTACTATTTTAAATACCAATACAGCAGGTTTAAGTGGAGCAATAATATCTGGACTTATTATGTATTTTATTTACAAAAAACTAGATATTACTATGGTGTTAAATGGAGCGTTAGGTGGACTTGTAGCAATTACAGCAGGTCCAGATTTATATAATATCTATCAACCTATTTTAATAGGTGGAATTGGTGGGGCATTAGTTGTAGCAGCTGTTCCATTTTTTGATAAGTTAAGACTTGATGATCCTGTTGGAGCTTTATCTGTACACCTTGTGAATGGTATCTGGGGAACATTAGCTGTAGGTATCTTTGCTAGTAATCCAACAGAAGGTATTACATTCTTTGGTCAATTAAAAGGTGTAGTAACTATTGCAGTTTTTGCTTTTGTAAGTAGTTATATAGTATTATTCATTATAAACAAAATCATCCCTTTAAAAGTTACTCATGATGAAGAACTTGAGGGCTTAGATGTAAATGAGTGTGGTGTTGAAGCTTACCCAGAATTTAAGAGAGCTTTTTAGCAGCATAAAATAAAATGTAAACTCATTTTATATCACGGAGATAAATTATTAAAAAATTTACTTTTTTACATAATTTATTAGTAGTGGAAAAATAAAACAAAACAAAAAGGAATAAAATGAAAAGAATCGAAGCAGTTATCAAACCATTTAAACTAGAAGATGTAAAAGAAGCTTTAACAGAGGCTGGTATTACAGGTATGACAGTAAGTGATGTAAAAGGTTACGGAAGACAGCAAGGGCATAGTGAACTTTATAGAGGTGCTGAATATGTAGTAGACTTTTTACCAAAAATTAAACTTGATTTAATAGTAAATAGTGAAGATGTAGATAATGTAGTAAAAATTATAGCTGAAGCTGCAAAAACTGGAAAAATTGGTGATGGAAAGATTTTTGTATCATCAATTGAAAAAATTATTAGAATTAGAACTGGAGAAGAGGATGAAGAGGCTATTTAATAGACTCCTCTCTTCTCCTCGTTCCACCTCTCTCGAGGTGGAATACATACAAAAGTAAAATTTACAAAAATCTCTCAAATTTATTAAACATTTCATATTTTCATAATCTCTAGCACTACTGTATTTTCAATATTTTACCTTATCTACATATCCTTTTGCATAATAAAATTATATGTATTGAATTACATATAATTTTATGATATAATTGTATTATAAAACATTTAAAGGCTCAGTTATGTTAGAAGAACTTTTCATTAAAAGTAGAGATTTCATTAATATCAATAACCAAGAGTATAAAAGATACTTCGTTACAACGAAACAACTAGAACATAGACTATCTATTATCATTGGTTCAAGAGGTATTGGTAAAACAACAACTGTAGCCCAATATATAAGTGAAAACTATGAAGAATATCAAGCTTTATATGTAAATCTTGATGATATTGAAAACACTTCAAAATATACAATGACACAAATTGCTGAAGAGTTTGTATTAAATGGAGGAAAGCTTCTGTGTTTTGATGAGATACATAAATACGAGAATTGGTCTGCTGAACTTAAGAATATCTACGATAGATTTGATAAATTAAAAATTATTGCTACTGGAAGTTCTGCATTACAAATAAATAAAGGTAGTCATGATTTAAGTAGACGAGCGATTGTTTATAATATGGTAGGTATGAGCTTTAGAGAGTTTTTAGAACTTCATCATGGGTATAAATTTGATATGGTTACATTAGAAAATATAATATTAAACCATATTGATATAGCAACTAAAATAAAGAATATAATAGAAAAAAACAACCAAAAGATAATCCCTTTATTTAAAGACTATTTAAAGCATGGTTATTATCCTTATTTTTTATCAATGCCTAATGAGATTTTATTCTTTCAAACACTTCAGCAAAATATAAATGTATCAATTGAAAGTGATCTATTAAATATCTATCCTAAACTCAATGGAAATAGTATAAAGAAAATCAAGATGCTTTTATCTGTTATAATAAAAAGTGTTCCATTTGAGCCAAAAATGAGTGAACTAAAAAAAGCTGCAGATATAAAAGATGATAGAACATTAAAAGACTATCTATCAAAACTTGATGATGCAGGATTGATTAAGCTTTTGATGCAAAACTCATTAAAAATGAAAACATTTGATAAGCCTGAAAAGATATTTTTAGCTAATCCGAACTTGATGTATACAAAAGAGCCAGATATAGGAAATTTAAGAGAGACATTTTTTGTAAATCAATTGGATAACTACTACAAGAACAAGCAATCATTGAGCGATGAAGGGATATTTAGTAGTAAGCAAGGTGATTTTTATTGTGAAGAGAGATACACTTTTGAAGTGGGTGGTAAAAATAAAGGATTTAATCAGATTAAAGATCTACCTGATTCATATGTAGCTAGTGATGATTTAGAAGTTGGGATTGGTAATAAAATTGCACTTTGGTTATTTGGTTTTTTGTATTGATTGATTCTTGTAGAATTTGAATGTATCTTATAAAGATGGTCAAAATATTTTTACTTACTCTTTTAAAATTCTATAAATTTTAGCTGTGACATTTTAAGACATTGTTTTGATAAACTTACTTTTCCACTTTTTTTAGTGTGCAAAAAAGTAGAAAATACCCTAATATAAAAACTTCAACACTTTTAAATCAAAATAAATCAAAACCAAAAATAACACCGTACTAAAAAATACAATCGCTGTCACATCATAAGGTTTACAATCATATAATGCTGCAATATTTACATTATTTACTGCAAGTGGTACAAGTAAAGAGATTATCAAAATAGCTGCTATGTCATTTGGTAATGGAGAGACAAACACTACACAAATACCAATAATTGGTAAAAATATAAGCTTCACAAAACTTGCACTCAAACTCAATTTATAATTATGTGATGCTATTTTTGTTTTTGCTAAATATACTCCAAAAATAATAAGCTGTATCACAATAGTAGCATATGCTCCCATTTGAAGTACTAATTCTATTTGAGGATGAATAAGAAATCCTCTATAATTAAAGTACAAAGCAAACAGTGCAAACCAAATAATAGGTATCTTCACCATTTGTAAAAGTGATTCTTTGAAATTAAAAGAACTTTTAGCAAAAAAGTATATTCCAACTGTGTAGATGAAAAATATATTGGCTATATTGATAATACTTGTATAAGGGACACTACTTTCTCCAAATAATGCAATTCCAAGAGGTATTCCTAAGTTTCCAGTATTTCCTATAAGTGAAGCTGCTATAAATATAGATCTATCTTTTTGATCATCGAAGAGATATTTTCCTACTAAAATTAATAGTAGTAAAACTATTGTCACAATTATAAAATATAAAAAAGGTGTCAAAACAAGATTGAAATTAATAGGAGTTCTTGTAAGTCCCCAAAATGTCAACATTGGTTGTAAAAAATACAAGGATATAAGTATCAATGTTTTTTCATGAATATCATCTTGAAATACTTTTTTAACAGTAAATCCTATGAATATAAAAAGATAAATTGAGGTTATAGCTAGAATAGTTGACACGTGACAATCTTTCTTATTTGTTTTTTAGATTATACAACAAAGTATATTACTAAAACGTTATTATGAAATTGTACATTGTAATTTATATAATTATGAGTAGAAAATTAGTTAATTTAATCTAAACTTAAATTAACTTTAGCTAATATTCGCGTTCAAATTAAAACAAGGAAACAAAATGTTACAAGGTATACTTAGAGATAGTATCGAAAAACAACCAACAAAACAGTTAAGACGAGATGGTTATCTAATTGCCAACATTTACGGAAAAGGTATGGAAAACGTAAATGCTGCATTCAAATTAAATGACTATATCAGATTTTTAAAAAACAAAACTACAGTTGCATTTGATGTTGATGTAGCAGGAACAATCTATAAAGTTGTTGTTCAAGAGTACCAAAAACACCCAGTAACATCAGCACTTTTGCATGTTGATTTAATGGTTGCACAACCAAGTGTAAGAGCTACTTATACTGTTCCAGTAGTTGCTGATGGTATCCCTAAAGGTCTTAAAAATAAAGGTCTTTTAGCATATCATAGAAATAGAGTTGCGGTTAAATGTACAATTGAAAACTTACCAGAAGAGTTCAAATTTGATGTAACAGATTTAGATACAGGTGACAACTACCTTATAAGAGATATTAAATTACCAGACGGTGTTGAATGTTACTTAGATCCAAGAGTACCAGTTGTTGGTGTAATTAAAGCTAAATAATCTCAAAGATTAGATTATTATGTACTTAATCGCTGGACTTGGTAATCCAGGAGATAAATATAAACTCAACCGACACAATGTAGGTTTTTTGGTTATCGATGAGATAATCAAAAACTTACAAACTACAAATATCACAAATCCAAATTTTAAAGCAGACATTAAAAAGAACCTTACAAATCTTTATGCAAAACCTCAAACATATATGAATGACAGTGGTTCTTCAATTGTAAATATCGTAGAGTATTATGGTATTGAAAATAACAATATTATAATAGTACACGATGATTTAGATCTACCATTTGGTACGGTAAAGTTTAAGTTAGGTGGTGGACATGGAGGTCATAATGGACTTCGCTCAATTGATGCCCATATAGGAAAAGATTATTTAAGAGTAAGAGTTGGTATAGGAAAACCTGAGAATAAAACTGATGTAGCAAATTATGTATTATCAAATTTCACAAAAGAGGAACTAAAAGCATTAGAAGATATAATACCTCATACCATTAAAGCGATAAATTCTTTGCAAAAATTATCACTTGAAGAGGTTAAATCAAAATATACAATAAAAGCTGATATATGAAAATAATTACCAAATATCTTTTACTCAAATACTTAAAATACTTTTTTATCATATTAATCTCTTTAGAATTTTTCTTTGTAGGAATTGATCTTTTACAAAATTTTCAAGATTTACCTAATTCTGCCAATCTACAATTATTATATGTGATGTATAATTCATTTTTTACCTTTACTATTACCTTGCCACTTTCCCTGATATTTGGTTGGATAGTAACAATTACTGTGCTTATTAGAAATAATGAATTAGTGAGCTTTTACTCATTAAGTATTTCAAAAGCTACTATTTTACAACCTATTATTGTAATATCCACTATTATTACTATAGTATTAATAGTATTGCAAGCAACTCCTTTAGCATATTCTATAGAAAATAAAAATAAAATTTTAGATAATAGTTATTTTGTAAATGAAAAGTCAAATATATTTTTGAAATATAATGATTATTTTGTTTACTTTAAAAAACTTTACCCATTAGAGAAAAAAGCTGAAGATATCCATATTTTTAAAACAAATAATTATGATATTGTAGAAATAGTAGTAGCAAAAAAAGCATACTTTCAAAATAATAGATGGTATGTGACAGATGCACAAATCACAAACAAACCAGAACTTATAGCTTGGAATGATTCAAAAATCACGGTAACTAATGAAAAATTTCTTTATACTCTTGAGGGGTTTGAACCTAAAATAATCAATAATGTGTATCAAGGGAAAACGCAATTTTCAATCATAGATGCAGTAAGAACTATTCTTCTACTTGAAAACCAAGACTTCAATACAAATAAAATAAAAACAACACTCTATTCTCAAATTTTTATGCCTTTTTTTGTTATTCCTTTGATTATAATAATATTTTTATTTACAAATCCAAGTAGTAGGTTTTTTAATACAGCAGCTTTTACCTCTATAACAATTTTTACTACATTAATAACGTGGGGAATACTATTTTTACTTCAAAAATTAGCATTTGGAGGAATAGTTTTAGGTGAAATTGCTATAATAATGCCAATGGTTATATTATTTATTATAACCCTTTATATTTACAATAAAAAAGTTATTTAAATGAAAATAAAAGCTTTCGGAATATCTTTATATAAAATAGAGAAAAATAGTGTGAATATTTTACTTTGTAAATCAATAGCAAGTAAAAGTCGTTGGGGTTTTTTAAAAGGTGTTCAAGACAAAGGTGAATCAGATTTCCAAACAGCAATAAGAGAGTTTAAAGAAGAGTCATCAATAAATATAGAAAAGAAATATTTTGAAAAATATTTTGAACAGAAAAATCTAGAAAAAGATATTGGTATTTATTTAGTAAATTATAATAATATTCAAAATATAGAAAAATATTTTTCAAATAATAAATTATTAAAAAAATATCTTTCTTGGGAAAATAGTGATGCTCAATTTTTTGATATTTCAAAACTTCCTAATATAAAGAAAAAACAGAGTAAACTTGTACGAGATATTGTAACATACTTACAAAAAGGATAAATATGAAACACCTATCATTTTCAAATACTACAGATAGGTTTATAAAAATACTTGGTGCAAATGGTGGAAAATCGCACAATACAGACTTTACTTCCTTGCAAATTTCAAAAAATATTGTTATTGATGCTGGAAATTTAACAAATAAAACACATGATATCATCAAAGAGATCGACCACATACTCATAACACACTCACATCTTGATCATATTGTTGATATTGGCTTTTTGATTGATAATACCTATGAACTTAGAAAAAAACCACTGAAAATATATGGAAGAAAAGAGAATTTAGAAAATATTCATAAACATATTTTAAACTGGGAAATTTGGCCAGACTTTACAAAAATACCACTTATTAACTCAAAAGAAAATGCTATAGAATTAATACCTATAGAATTAAATAAACCTTTTTCAATAGATAATATTACAATCAAAGCAATCCAAAACAATCACACAAAATCAAGTAATGGTTATTTGATTGAAAAAGAAGACCACGCTTTATTATGTACCTCTGATACTTTTTGCTGTGATGCCATTTGGGAAACAGTTAATTCTAATAAAAAAATCTCAACAGTTATTATAGATGTTTCATTTCCTTCAAGAATGGAAAAATTAGCATCTGATAGTAAACATCTCACTCCAAAACTACTTCATGAAGAATTAAAAAAGTTAACAAGAAAAGATATAACTCTACATCTATTTCATATCAAACCTTTATATCAAGAAGAGATATCAAAAGAAGTAAAAAATTTAAACCTCTTACTAAATAACGGCTCCATTCTAAAAACGAATGATTTAATAGAGTACTAACTGTATGAATAAGCATCTTAAAAAGTTTTTGTTTTACTTTTTATTAGCAATATCTACTTTTGTAGTGCTTTTTTATTTTTATTCTTATATCCCTAAAACACTTAATTCTCTTGATAATAGATTACGAGATTATATGTTTATTTTAAGAGGGGATGTTAAACCTAACGATAATATTGTAATTATTGATTTAGATAATAGATCATTAAAAGAAGTTGGTCAATGGCCTTGGGGTAGAGATGTTGTCTCTGAACTACTTATTAATCTTTCTAATTCTGGAGTTGGACTTGTCGGGTTTGATATTGTATTCGCAGAAGAGGATAGAACAAATCCTACAAAAATAATTGAAAAATATAATATTAAAACAGATAAAGAAATTCCCGATAGTGATAAATATTTTGCTTCTATTATTGCACAAACACCTACGATACTTGGTTACCAATTTCAACTCTCACAAGATGATTTTGCAGAGCAAAGAACACCTAATATACCAGCAATTTTTATTGAAAAAAATATTCAAAATTATCAAGATTTAGTTATTAAGGCATATGGAACCATCCTCAATATTCCTATTCTTCAACAAAACTCATATTCAAGTGGTTTTTTTAATAATGTACCTGATGAATCTGGTGTTCTAAGAAGTGTCCCCTTAATCATAAAATATGAAAATCAAATCTACCCCTCTTTGGCATTAGAGATTGTAAGGGTTATATCCGATATAAAAAAAGTCTTTATAAATTATGATGAAAATGGTGTTGTTAATGTTCAAATAGGAGACTTTTTAATTCCAACAGATAGATATGGAAGGGCAATTGTTAACTTTAGAGGTGGTGCAAAAAGTTTTAAATATATTTCTGCTGTAGATATACTTAATAATAATTTTAATAAAAAAGATATTGAAGGAAAAATTGCAATTATTGGTACAAGTGCCGCTGGTCTTTTAGACCTTCGTGCTACCCCTTTTGAATCTGTTTATCCAGGTGTTGAAGTTCATGCTAATATTATTGATAATATTTTAACTCAAGATTTTATACATAAGCCATCTTGGGTTGATGGACTTAATATCTTACATATATTTTTATTATCTTTTACTATCATTATGCTTATTGCTTATTTACCACTTACTATTGTACTAAGTATTATTACAATTCTTGCTGTTTCTGACTTATATTTAATTTTTATCTCTTTATTTACATATGGTTTAATTTTAAATATTTTATTCCCAATAATTACAATTATTATATCAAGTATTAGTGCTATCACATTGAACTATTTTCTTGAACAAAGACAAACAAAAGCAATAAAAAATAAATTTGCTTCTAAAGTATCAAAAGAGGTTATGGAATCTCTTCTTGCAAACCCTGATGATACAACTTTTACTGCCATGGAAAAGGAAGTTACCGTGTTTTTTAGTGATGTAAGGGGTTTCACAAATATATCAGAAGCTATGCCAAATGCAAAAGTTTTAATTGAGTTTATGAATGAGTATATGGATCCTATGACTGATATAATAATAAACCAGAATGGTACTGTTGATAAATTCATTGGTGATGCAATAATGGCATATTGGAATGCCCCAGGTAATGTTCCAGACCATGCGGAACGTGCGGTTATTGCAACCATGGAACAGCTTCATATGTTAGATAAATTAAATGAAAAACTTGAAAAAGATGAACGATTTGTTGATGTAGTTATGATGTCTAAAAAAAATGAAATACCTATTGTTGATATAGGTATAGGTTTAAATTCTGGTGTAGTTATAGCTGGGGAGATGGGAAGTAGTCAAAGAAGTGATTATACAGTTATTGGTGACCCTATTAACTTGGGAGCTAGACTTGAATCACTGTGTAAATTTTATAATTCAAAATGTAATATTTCAAACTTTACAAAAGAAAAAATAAATAATAAAAATTACATATTTAGATTTTTAGACCTTGTAACAGTAAAGGGTAAAAAAGAACCTATAGAAATATGGCAAATACATGACTATAATAGAGATGAGTCTATGCATAAACTTTATAAAGTATCAAAACAAAGACTATTTGAAGAGTTAGAACAATATCATCATGCAGTAGATTTCTATAAACAAGCCAAATTTCAAGAAGCTTTAGAACTATTTACCTCAATTAATAATTGGGACGATAAAACTAATAATAATATATATAATATCTATATTGAAAGATGTGAACATTATATACAAGAACCTCCAAAAAATTTCAATGGCGTCTTTGTACATACTACCAAAGGGTAATATTATGATTTTTTTAGGTATAATAACTTATGGATAACAAAGAAAGTAACTATATACATTTGTTAAATGAGATAGGATACCTTCTATCTGTTGAGAAAGATTTGCATATAATAATGCAAAAAATACTCACTGCTGCAAAAAAAATAACGAAAGCTGATGCAGGTACTTTTTACCTTTTATGCGAAGAAGATAAGTCTTTAAAGTTTACAGCAGTTCAAACAGATTCACTAGATATTAGCCTTTCCAGTGCCGAGGGAACCATACCTTGGCCAAATCTTCCTTTATATAAAAATGATGGAACTCAAAATGATGTAAATATATCTGTAAGTTGTGCCCTAAATGATAAACTTATTAATATAAAAGATGTGTACAAATCAAAAGAATTTAACTTTGAAGGTCCTAAAGCTTTTGATTTAGCAACTGGATATAGAACAAAATCTATGCTCGTTGTACCCATGAAGAACTATGATAATGATATTATAGGTGTTGTTCAACTTATTAATAAACAAGATGATTCTGGAAAAAGTGTTGCTTTTACAAAAGATGATGAAGATTTAATTCTTTCTATGTCATCACAAGCTGCCATGTCTATAACTCAACAAAAATTAGTTCATGATTTGGAAAATCTTTTAGATTCATTTATTCAAGCAATTGCTACAGCTATTGGAGAAAAATCAAAATATACACAAGGACATATAAATAGGGTTTCTGAAATTTCTTTGGATATAGCAAATGCTATTAATGAAGATAAAAGTGGTATTTATAAAGATACATTTTTTAATGAATATCAGTTAAGAGAGATAGATATTGCTGCATGGATGCATGATGTTGGAAAAATAACAACACCAGATCATATTGTAGATAAAGCAACAAAATTAGAAGTTATCTATGATAAAATAAATGAAATTGAGATAAAATTTGAACTACTTAAACAAACAGAAGAGATTCAATATCTTAAAGAACTACAAGAAAGTAAAAATAAAGATTTATTGGAAGAAGAGTATCAAAAATCTATCCAACAAATTGATGATGATTTTTTATTTTTAAAAAAGATAAATAAAGGTTCTGAATTTATGAAAGATGAAGACCTACAACGTCTTTTAAAAATTGCACGATACAAAATTTATATAAATAAAAAAGAACAAAATATTCTAACGGAAGATGAAATTAAAAACTTGTCTATTAGAAAAGGTACACTAACAGATGAAGAAAGAAAAATTATAAATAATCATGCAAGACTCAGTTATGAAATTTTAAATTCACTACCTTTTCCAAAAAATCTTAAAAGAGTTCCAGAAATTGCAAGTGGACACCATGAAAAAATCAATGGAAAAGGATATCCACTTGGTTTAAAAGGTAAAGAGATTAGTTTTGAAGCTAGAATATTAGCAATTGCTGATATATTCGAAGCTTTAACAGCTTCAGATAGACCTTATAAAGAGCCAAATACCCTAAACCAATCTCTCAAGATTTTGTCTTTTATGGTCAAAGATGATGAACTTGATAAAGATTTAGTGAAATTTTTTATAGATAGTAAATTGTACTTACAATATGCAGACAATAATCTTCTGGCAAATCAGATTGATGAAGTTACTGTCTGCCTTGATTAATTTTTTATAAAATAGCTTTTTACACCTTGAGCAATAGCATTTGCTATATGTTTTTGGTAATTTTTTGTTTTAATTCTTCTCCCCTCTTTTGGGTGAGAGATATATCCTACTTCAATTAAAATTGATGGCATTTGAGCCCCTACGAGTACCCAAAATGGTCCCTCTCTTACTCCACCATCTTTTATATTGCTTTTACCGTAAATACTTCTTAGTTTATAAAGCATATTTCTTTGTATATCTATAGCTATTTTATTTGAAGCAGTTATTTTCGATTGATTAAGAATAGTGAGCAGTGAGTTTTTACTTCCCCATCCCATCTTCGCCATATCACCTTTATTTTCTAAAGCGGCAACCCTTTTAGCTCTTGCACTTCTTGCAGGACTTAAAAAGTATGTTTCAATTCCATGTACTCTTTTTGCTTTTGATTTTGGGACAGCATTTGCGTGTAAAGAGATAAAAATATCTGCATTCTTTTTATTTGCAAAATGTGTTCTATCGCTAAGTTCCACAAATTTATCTCTTGATCTTGTAAGATATACCTTAAAACCCATTTTATCTAAATCTTTTTTGAGATACTTTGCAATACCTAAAACAATATTTTTTTCATAGTTTCTTCCAGAAGCTACTGCACCAGCATCTTTTCCTCCATGTCCTGCGTCTATTACTATAGTTTTTGCTGAAGGAAAAAACATATCATTGGGTAACATCTGTACACTATTTTTTACTGGTTTTTTATCTAAATCTAGAACTTTAATAATAATACTATTTTTTCCTAGAATATAAATTGTTTTTAAGTTTGTCTTGTTTCGTAAAGATATTCTTAAAATATCTTTTTTATATTGAAATATTGTTATTTTATTAACACCTTTTATAAAAAGTTTTGTAGGTTTAGCATCTTTAAACTTACCCTTAATATTAAATTCATCGTAAAAATATTTTTTATCTTTTTTCTCAACAAAATCTATATATGATTTATTGATATTTTCATAAAACATTATTGTAATACTATTTACATCTTGTTTAACAGATTTTATACTATATGCTGGTTTGATAATTTTTGGTTTCAGATAAGATTTTGTTTGTACTTTGTTTTTTATTACTGTTGTTGTGTCAATTCTATTTAATTCTTTTTGATATTTTAAAGCATTTATATTTAGCTTATCAGCATAGCGAATAAGTTTTTTTAAATATTCTACTTCTTTGGCTCTATCATTAGACATAATAGCACCAAGATACAATCGTTTTGTTGTATCATATTTATCTTTATAATACTCCTTTGTTAAAGCAAAAGAGTATTGAGATACTAAGATAACAATTAAAAAGAATTTAATTAATTGTTTCAACCTACTCGCCGTTTGTCAATTTTTCCATCAATTCTTTTACACTAATTAACTTTTTTACTTTATATCCATTTGTACCTGTAAAAAATAATCCTGTTTGAGTATCTCCCATATATGCTGCACTTAACCTATCAGCAATACAATATCCAACTGCTTTAGCTTCTTCCCCTCTGTTACAAGGTGCTACACAGTTACTTATACATGCTACTTTTGGTGCAGTTCCCTCTGCAATAGTTTTTTGTAAATTTGTCATAACTCCACGTGCTGGTAATCCCACAGGTGATTTTAAAAGTTGAATATCTTTTTCTTCTGCATTAATTAGCACATTTTTAAAAGCTTCACTTGCATCACATTCATATGTTCCTATAAATCTTGTTGCCATTTGAACACCAGTACAACCCATATCTAAAAACTTATCAATATCTTTTTTATCCCAAATTCCACCTGCTGCGATTATTGGCATATTACCCCAGTTTTTAGCTTCTTCAATAACAGGTGGAACAATATTTTCTAATTGAAACTCTTCTTTAAAACAATCATCATATTTAAAACCTTGATGTCCACCACTCAAAGGTCCTTCAACTATAACTGCATCAGGTAATCTGTCATATCTTTTCCATTTTTTACAGATAAGTTTTAATGCACGTGCAGAACTTACTATTGGAATCAATGCTACATCTGGATACTTTTTTGTAAACTCTGGCATATTTGTAGGTATTCCAGCTCCTGTTATAATAATATCAGCTCCTGCTTCACATGCATCTTTAACAACTCTTCCATAATCATTTTGAGCATAAAGGATATTTACTGCAAGTGGTTTATCGCCACAAATTTTTCTTGCATTATTAATTATTTCAGTCAAAGCTTCTTTTGAATAAAAATTTGCTTCTGAGTAAGGTTTACCTTTAATATTCTTTTTTGAAAATTGTTTATTTTGGTAATATCCTGTACCAACGGCACTAATAACACCCAAACCACCTTCAAGTGATACATTACCAGCTAGTTTATCCCAACTTATACCAACACCCATTCCGCCTTGTATAATTGGTTTTTCTATCTCATATTTACCTATTCTCATCCATTACCTTTATTCTAATTTTCTACTAAATTTATTTTTTATTGTATCGTAATTTTTGCAAAATTTTTCTTACCTTTTTGCAAGATATATTCTTTATTTTCCAATACCATTTTATCATCATCAACTTTTTCTTGATCAAGTTTTACTGCACCTGCTTTAATATCTCTTCTTGCTTGCGAAGTTGAAGGAACTAACTGGCAATCAACTAATGCTTGTAAAATACCAATCCCTTTATTTAAAGTATATTCTTTCATATCAGTTGGGATATCTTTTTTAGCAAATATTTTTGTAAACTCATCTGCAGCTTTTTCTCCTGCACCAATTCCATGAAATCTATCAACAATTTCACAAGCTAACATATCTTTTGCTTTTTTTGGATGAAGAACTTTAGATTCCACATCACTTTTTAAGTGTTCAATCTCTTGTAAACTTTTTGAGGATAATAATTCATAATATCTCCACATAAGTTCATCTGATATACTAAGAACCTTTCCGAACATATCATTTGCTTCATCAGTAACTCCTATGTAGTTTCCAAGAGATTTTGACATCTTTTGAACTCCATCAAGACCTTCTAAAATAGGCATCATTAAAACAACTTGTTGTTTTTTAATATCATATGCTTTTTGTAATTGTCTTCCCATCAAAAGGTTGAATTTTTGATCAGTTCCACCAACTTCAACATCTGATTTTAAATGAACACTATCATATCCTTGTAATAACGGATATGTAAATTCACTTACAGCAATAGGAGAATTTGAAGCATATCTTTTACTAAAGTCATCTCGTTCTAACATTCTAGCTACTGTTAAATTTGAAGCTAAATGAATCATCCCTGCTGCTCCTAATTCATTTAGCCAAACACTATTAAAAACTACTTCTGTTTTTGATTCATCAAGTATTTTAAACACTTGCTCTTTATAACTTTGTGCATTTTTTAAAACATCTTCTTTACTTAGTACTTTTCTTGTGACACTTTTTCCAGTTGGATCTCCAATACTTGCTGTAAAATCACCAATTAAAAATTGAACAATAGCCCCATATTTTTGAAATATTGATAGTTTTTGCAATAATACCGTATGTCCTAAATGTAAATCTGGTGCTGTTGGATCAAATCCTGCCTTTACATAAAAATTTTTACCTGTTTGAAAATAATTTTTTAACAGTATCTCTAATCTTTCATTATCTATAATCTCTTCAGCACCTCTTGATATCTCAGCTAATGCTTCTTTAATCTTTAATTCCATTCTTTTTATCCCTATTTATAAGCATCTAAACTTAAATAAAACTCTATTACTTTCACTTTTTGTTCACACAAAGTTCGTACTTCTTCTTTATTATCATTTTTTATTTCAAAATCTATTGTACAATATTGGTTAGAAGCATATTTATCTTTACCATACTCTACAAATAAAATTGTAGCTTCATGATCTACAGATAAATATGTCAACACTCTTGCTAGTTCACCTCTAATATTAGGTAAACTTACAACCATTTTATATTTATAAAATTTATCTTGTACCCAGTCACAATATAACATTTGATTATTTTTTTTCATTTTTTTGTATGCTTTTTCACATAACTTATGATGTATTGTTACATCTTTATGCTCTTTCAAAGCTACAATATCATCACCAAACTTAGGATGACAACAGTGGTCAAATGATACTGTATTTATACTAAAATTTGAATATATCAAAACATTATCAAATTGTATTTTTTTTAAATTCAACCCTTGAACTTTAAATCTAGCAAAAATACCTTCTGTTGAACGGATATATTTTTGTATTATTTTTTTTGTATGTTTTAGATGGTCAAGGTTATATACTATTTTATTGAGATTTGTTAATTTTAAATCACTTACTTCATTTAAAATAAACTCTTTATATCTAGAAAAAATCGTATTGATAATATTTTTACTACTTAAATCATCTATATGCTTTAATCTATTGTGACATAATGTTTTGATAGACTTTTTTGCTTTAGTAGTTTGTACCATATCTTGCCAAGTACATCTAGGAACAATATGATTATTCGTTATAATTGAAACAATATCCCCATTTCGCAATTGTGTTAAAAGTGGTTTTTTTGCTTTATTAATCATAGCTTCCATAGCATAATTGCCTACATCCGTATGTATAGCATAAGCAAAATCAAAAGCAGTTGATCTACGAGGAAGCATAAAAATATCCCCTTTAGGAGAATATGCTATTATATCTTCACTATACAAATCTTGTTTTGCATCACTATAAAATTCTTCGACACTGGCATCATTAGCAGCTAAAGAATGAAGCCAATCAAGACTAGGACCTTTTGTACTTGAACTACTAGTTGTTCCACTTTTATATTTCCAATGTGCAGCAACACCATATTCTGCTATATTGTGCATATCAAAAGTTCTAATTTGAACTTCAAATATTTTTGAATCTGAAAACACCGTTGTATGAATTGTTTGGTATCCATTTTCTTTAGGTACAGAAACATAATCTTTAAGTCTTGAAACCAAAGGTTTAAAATTTATATGAATTAACCCTAAAATACTATAACAATCAATTGGTTCTTTTACAAGTATTCTTATAGCGTAAAGATCAAGTACCTCATCAATACTTACCCCTTTTCTTTGCATCTTTAAAAAGATTGAATAATAATGTTTTATTCTACTAAATATTTTAATATCATCTGTAAATTCACTTTTATCCAAAATATTTTGTATTTTGGATAAAAAATTATTTATTGTTAACTGTACTTTTTGTTGATAAGCTTTCATATGAGTATCTATTTTTTTATACTCTTGAGGATAAAGATAAAAAAATGCTAAATCTTCTAAAACATTTTTAATTGTAGAGATACCGAGACGATGTGCGATTGGTGCATATACTACTAATGTTTCTTCTGCTATTCTTTTTTGTTTTTCATCTGATAATGCTTCTAAAGTAAGCATATTATGTAATCTGTCACATAACTTTACAACCATAACCCGTACATCATCAATTGAAGCTATTAACATTTTTCTAAAGGTAAGTGCTGAATTTATAAGTTTTACATTTTCTGAAGCAGGTGCTAACTCATGTTCTCTAATCTCAGTAATTTTAGTAAGTCCATCAACAATATGAGATACATCCTTTCCAAAATGTTGTTCAATATCATCAATAGTTGTAGGGGTATCTTCAACCACATCATGTAGTAACGCTGCAATGACCATATGCTCATCATTACTATAATATGCTGTGATTGTTGATACTAAAATTGGATGAACAACATACTCTTCACCACTTTTTCTAAATTGTGATTTGTGGGCATCTATTGAGAAAGCTAATGCTTTTTCAATATCACTTGTTAACTTAAAATAAGTTTTAAGTAATTCTATTGCTCCTTCTATTGTTTTTGTATATTTTATACTATTTAGAAACTTATTCAATGCAATTCAAATTATACTAATACTATTCTAAACCATCTATTACTAATACACCTGAAGCTATCTCTTTAATTGCAATATCTGTATATTTCATATTTTTTGTTTGATTACTATCAATTAAAGGTTTTGCACCCTTACTTAATTCATCTGCTCTTTGACCAACAGCTACTGCTAGTATATATCTATCATTATTTGTTTTTTCTAATGCTTGTGCTAATATCTCTTCTAATCTCATTTTATTTTCCTTATTAATTTACTACTGAACATTGGCTAAAATCACCATTTACTATTTTGAATAAATTTCCTTTTGTATTCATGTTTGCAACTACAATTGGAAGTCCATTATCTTTCGCTAAGGCAATAGCTGTATCATCCATCACTTTTATATGATCTTTTAATGCTTCATCATAAGATAATGTATCAAGTTTAACTGCATCAGAATATTTTGCTGGATCTTTATCATAAACTCCATCAACTTTTGTAGCTTTTACTAACATACTAGCTTCAATCTCACTTGCACGAAGAGTTGCCGCTGTATCTGTTGTAAAGAATGGATTTCCAGTCCCTGCACTAAAGATCACTACTCTACCTTTTTCAAGATGTCTTTTAGCACGTCGTACAATAAAAGATTCTGCTATTTGTTCCATTTTAATTGCTGTTTGTAATCTTGCACTTACACCAATATGTTCTAGTGCTTCTTGCATAGCTATACCATTTACAACAGTTGCTAACATACCCATGTAGTCACCGCTTGTTCTTTTTATAACACCATCAGCAGCAGCAGTAACACCTCTTACAATATTACCTCCACCAATAACAATACCAACTTCAATATTATTGTCAACTAACTGTTTTATCTCATGTGCAATGTAATTTAATATTTTAGTATCAATACCATAACCATCATTACCAGCAAGTGCCTCACCTGAAAACTTTACAAGGACTCTTTTATTCAACTCAACTCCTTTTGCAGATATATTTTTGCGATTATATCTAATTTTTTATTATGATTTGTTTAAGGAAAGATTATCCCTTTTTCTGACCTATAATTCTTTTTCCTCTTTGTTTTGGTTGCACTTTATTTGCTTTTTTATGTTTTTTATTTCCAAAAGCTCCACCAGTTTTGTTTCTTTTTATATCATCTTTAGTTTCAACAATCTTTTTAGTAGCAATCATTTTTATTTTACTTCCTACTTCAAAACCTTCTAGCTCTAACTTTGGTATTTTTTGTTCTACATATTTTTCAACTTCTATAATTGCTGCCATATCATATTCATCTAGTAATGAAATAGCAATACCATTTTTTCCAGCACGTGCAGTTCGTCCAATTCTATGTACATAATCTATAGGCATAAAAGGTAAATCAAAATTTATTACATAATATAAATCAACTATATCCAGTCCCCTTGCAGCCACATCAGTTGCTACTAAAACTCGTATATCATTTTCTTTAAATTGCGTTATTGCTTTTGCACGTGCCCCATGAGTTTTATCTCCATGCACAGAAGCTGCTTTAAGTCCATCAAGTTTTAAATTTTTTACAATCTCTTCAGCACTTGCTTTCGTTTTACAAAAAACAAGAACTTGGTTCATATTTTGACTTCCTATTAAAAATGAAAGCATCTCTAGTTTCATATTCGCAGTAACAGGATAAGCTACTTGTTCTACTCGTTCATTTACTCTATCACTTGATTTTACTTCTATAATTTTAGGATTTATCAAAAGTGTACTTGATAGTTTTTTAATATTTGAACCCAATGTTGCTGAACATAAAATTGTTTGTTGTAAGGTAGTTAAATTTGCTATTATTTTTTCAATGTCAGCCACAAAACCCATATCAAGCATAGTGTCTGCTTCATCCAAAACCAATGTATCAACTTTTGTTAGATTAATTTTTCCTTTTTCAATCAAATCCATTAACCTGCCAGTAGTTGCAATAACTATATCTACTTTTTCATCTAACTTTTTTATTTGTGGTTTAATGTTTGCACCACCATAGATACAGCAAATTTGAACATCCAAATATTTAGCATAATTTAAAATACTTTTTTCTAATTGAAGTGCTAATTCTCTAGTTGGAGCTATAATAAGTTTTGATAAAATTCTATTATTTTCATTTTTATCTTGGTACTTTTTAATATTTTGTAACATTGGCAATACAAATGCTGCTGTTTTACCAGTTCCTGTTTGAGCAATAGCTAACAAATCTCTTTTTCTTAAAAGATATTCTATTGCTTCTTCTTGTATTTTTGTTGGATTTTCATATCCTAAATCTTGTGTTGCATCAACTATCTCTTTACATAAACCTAATTGTCTAAATGTCATTTGTTCTCTTTATTTGTCTAATTTTTATATTTTATAATATCTAAAATTTACTTAAGTTTCAGTGTAACAAAAATTTGGTATAATCATTGTAAATAAATTAAAACAAAAAGGAGATAGATTGTGAAAGCTACTTACATATCTAAAAATATTATACTTAAAAGTACAAATCTACTCCTGCTTCATACTTCAAAAAATATATGACAAAAAGTCTAAATTGCAAAATTTAAAATAATTTAACACATAACAAGGTTTATAAAGTGACAAATAACAAAAATATAATCATATTCGATACAACATTAAGAGATGGTGAACAATCGCCAGGTGCTTCAATGAATACAGCAGAAAAAATCCAAATCGCACAACAATTAGAAAAATTAAGAGTTGATGTGATAGAAGCTGGATTTGCAGCAGCAAGCCCAGGGGATTTTGATGCAATATCTCAAATTGCACATACAATTAAAAACAGTAAGATTTGTTCTTTAGCAAGAGCTGTTGATAATGATATTAAAGCAGCAGGGGAAGCAATAGCTATTGCAAAAGAAAAAAGGATTCATACATTTATTGCAACAAGTCCAATACATATGCAATATAAATTAAAAATGAGTCCAGATGAAGTAATCAAAAGAGCAGTTCATGCTGTGCAATACGCAAGAACATTTGTAGATGATGTAGAGTTTTCTTTAGAAGATGCAGGAAGAAGTGAGTTACCTTTTATGAAAGAGATTACACAAGCTGTAATTGAAGCTGGGGCAACCACAATTAATTTACCTGATACAGTTGGATATAGATTACCATCAGAGATAAAATATATGGTAGAACAAATGGTTGGATTTATTGATTCAATTGGTTCAAATGCTATTGTATCATTACACAATCACAATGATTTAGGTTTAGGTGTAGCAAATACTTTAGCTGGAATTGAAGCAGGTGCAAAACAAGTTGAATGTACCATAAATGGTTTAGGTGAACGTGCTGGTAATGCAGCTATGGAAGAGATTGTTATGACTTTAAAAACAAGACAAGATTTATTTCCAGGTATTACTACAAACATCAATACAAAAGAGATATACCAAGCTTCTAAAATGGTTGCAAATATCACTGGTATTGAACCACAGCCAAATAAAGCAATTGTAGGTAAAAATGCTTTCGCACATGAAAGTGGAATCCATCAAGATGGTGTTTTAAAACATCAAGAAACTTACGAAATCATGAAACCAGAAGATATAGGAATTGAAAAAAACAATTCTATTGTTTTAGGAAAACACTCTGGTCGTGCTGCATTTAAAGATAAATTAGTGAATTTAGGTTTTTCTGACTTACCCGATGATGAATTAAATACAGCATTTGAAAGATTTAAATTATTGTGTGACAAGAAAAAAGAGATTATGGATGATGATGTTCGTATGATTGTGACAGATGAAAAATTAAATCACAACAAAATATATGAGATCACTGCTGTTCAAATATCTGATTGTAGCAATGGTGTTCCAAGTGCTGTTGTAACAATAAAATTTGAAGATCAAGAGATTACAGAAGCGGGTATTGGAGATGGTGTAATGGATGCTATTTTTAAAACAATTGATAGAATAACTGGCTATAATGGAACATTATTAGATTATAATGTAAAAGCTGTGAGTGAAGGAAAAGATGCTTTAGCAAAAGTTATTTGTAAAGTGACATTTAATGATGATAATCCACCTATGATAGGACATGGATTAAACTTAGATACAATGATAGCAAGTGCTAGAGCTTATGTTGGGGCTTTAAATAGTTATTTATCTATGAAAGATATGTTAAATAAAAATAATTCACACCAAATATAACAAAAAAAGAAGGGGGAAATAGAATGAAAAGTAAAATTATAGGAATCATATTAGTATTTGTATTTATTTTAATTTCCACAGGTTGTGCAACATGGGAAGGTATCAAACAAGATACGAATGATGGCTGGAAAGCAACTAAAAATGTTGTTCATGAAGCAACTGAATAGTTTTCACTTAGTTTTGTAAATGATATTTTAAATGGGGAACTTAATATTAAAATTCGCTTATTTTTTAGAAGGTTCCCATAAATACTATAATTTCAAACATTTTGTTTATCAATTCTTAGAGGATACCAATTCAAAAAAGAAAAAATATTTTGATTTTGTCATGATATTTTTAGTACTTAGTACTGTTGGTATCATGATTTATGAAGTAAACCACAAAACATTTCCATGGTTAATTAATTATGAAACAACTGCTATTATTATTTTTATTATTGAATGGTTAGGAAGATTATGGGTTATATCTCATGCTCATAAACAAATTGTAGAAGATTATGAAAAAAGTCGCCTTATTAACCAACAATTTAAACTTAAAGATTCTATTAAAACTATTATAAAAGATAAAATCAGATTTATTTTTTCTCCCATGTCTATTATTGACTTACTTGCTATTTTACCTTATTATAGACCATTAAGAATTCTTAGAATTCTTATGCTGTTTAGACTTTTTAAACTATTAAGATATGCAAATTCTATTAAACAATTTAGTGATGTTTTTGTTGAGAAAAAATTTGAATTTTTTACATTAGCTATTATGTTTTTTATGGCTATTGCATTTGGATCAACTATTATTTTTATCTATGAAGGTGTGGGGATAAATGAAAATATCCATACTTTTTTTGATGCTGTTTATTGGTCTATTATTACTATTTCAACTGTTGGTTTTGGAGATATTACCCCCATTACAACTGAAGGTAGAATAGCTACTATCTTTTTAGTTGTAGGGGGACTTAGTGTAATTGCATTTTTTACCTCTATTGTTACAACAGCATTAAGTGTAAGACTCCTTGCTTTAAAAGAAGAAAAAGTAATAGGAGAAGCAAATGCCCTTAAAGAATTTATTATTATTTGCGGTTATGGACGAATGGGAAAAGTTCTTGCAGAAGAATTTATAAGAATCAATCAACAATTTATTATTATTGATCATGAAGATGATGTTTTTTCTCATGCCAATACACAAAATATTTTATCAATAAAAGGTGATGCTACTGATTCTACTTTTTTATCTACTATTGGTATTAATAAAGGTGCAAGTAGTATTGTTGCTATCACTGACAGTGACGCTGTTAATCTCTCTATTATTTTAACGGCTCGTTCACAAAATCAAAATATAAATATTATTGCTAGGGCTAACAATGAAAAAGTAAAAAAGAAGCTTTTTTTAGCAGGTGCAAATGAAGTTATATCTGCTAATGAAACAAGTGCATTAGTAGCTGCTGAATATATTGGACAGCCTATTGCATTTGAAGCAATTGACGATATTCTTCTTAATAATGCAGGTGCCATTATGGATGAAGTTGAAATCATTCAAAACTCAAATTTCATAGGACACAAATTAGAAAATATAGATTTTACAAAATTCAATCTTACCCTTATAGGAATAGTGGAAACATCAAACCATAAAAAATTTATTTTTAACCCTACACATGATCAATATATCATCAAAGAAGCGGATATACTTATTATTATTGGACATAAAGAATCTGTTGCGAAATTTAAAATTGAACTTATTGGTTCAAAGCCTAAAATATCTATACGAAAAACCATCTCTAATAAAATAACACCGTCACAATTCAAGAAGGATAAGTAAAATGATTAAAAATAAAATTATTATTTATAGTTTTACTCAAATTGCTTCTAAAATAGCTCTTACATTAAGTGAAAAAAAATA
>Ga0209345_10000570_pt1 | contig 46986 bp, 68 predicted proteins | sample Cruoilmetagenom7_FD_187294 | JGI IMG/M metagenome (GOLD analysis project Ga0209345, IMG submission 187294) | Oil polluted marine microbial communities from Coal Oil Point, Santa Barbara, California, USA - Sample 7 (SPAdes) (version 2) | ecosystem: Environmental > Aquatic > Marine > Oil seeps ... | reverse complement strand
GTAGATTCAATGATTGATTATAGTGACCTGGCCGATGGTACGCTTTTTAGGATTGTCCGGCGAAACGGTAGCACGTTTCGCGCGGAAGTACAAAATGGAAAGTTGGTCAACTTGGGAGGCGAACAGTGACAGAAGAACGAATACCATACAGCGCCAGGCACGAAAAGTTCCGTCTAACCGTGCCAGGTAACCCGATCCCGAAGGGCCGCCCGCGTGTCGTGAACGGGCATGCGTACACGCCGCAGCGCACAAGGGAGTATGAGGCGAGGGTGAGAATGGCAGCGGCGTTGGCCTGGAAGCAACCGGCGATGACAGGCCCGCTGGCAATTCAGTTGACATTCTATCGTGAGAACCTGCGCCGCGCCGACTTTGACAATCTCACGAAAGCGATCGTGGACGCGCTGCAAGGCGTTGTGTTGACTGATGATAACCAGATAGTTCACGCGGTGATCTGGAAGCGGCTCGACCGCGTCAGGCCGCGCGTGGAGATAATAGTCGAGGAGGTATAATGAACAAGTACCCGAAAATCCAAACTGTATATCTGCGTGATCCAGCAACAAAGTACCGAACACTGCTCAAGGAGTTTGCCCGGCCAGAGTTTGAATATCTAGCAAATAACGAGTGGGTCTTTACTGAAAAAGTAGATGGAACAAATATACGAATCGGGTGGGACGGAGAGCGCATCGTGCTCGGAGGCCGTACCGAGCGGGCGCAGATACCCGCTTTTCTGGTCAATAAGTTACAAGAGATGTTCCCGCCTGGCAAGTTCCTTAGCCTATATCCTGATTTGCAAATGACACTCTATGGTGAGGGCTACGGCGCGCGCATCCAAAAAGGCGGCGGTAACTACATTCCTGATGGTGTCAGTTTCATTCTGTTTGATGTGATGATTAACGATAACTGGCTAGCACGAGAGAATGTCGAGGACATAGCGGCCAAGTTGGATATTGACGTTGTTCCAATCGTCGGGCATGGCTGCCTGGCCTATGCTGTTGATATGGCGCGCAATGGCTTCCAATCTCACATCGGTACGCAAGTCGCCGAGGGGTTAGTAATGCGCCCCGCCGTTGAACTCTGCAACCGGCGCGGACAGAGAGTTATAACCAAAATCAAACATAAGGATTTCCCAGCATGAAAGACGATTCACCCGCCTGCTGCCGCAACGTGCTCAGCCTGTGCGACGGTTACGGTTGCTCGTTCGGCGCAGAATTTGGTAACCCCGATAACACTCAATTTTGCTGCATGCTGAAAAAGGGTCACACCGGCCCGCACTACGATGAATTCAAGCACGACGGGCAGGCGGTTGTCATCGTGTGGCATTCAGAACCGTTCCGAGTGGCAGTTGCTAGTGAGGAGGATTAAAAATGTCAGAAATATGGACGGCTGTACGCAAAGAGGAAGAGGAACAAGAAACATGTATTATCTTTGAGGTTGAGGATAAAGACACCGGCAAATTAAGGGAAGAAACGCGCTATGCAAGCGGCGTGCCGCTAATGATGATACTCGGTGGCTATCCCTCCGTAATGGCCAGCGTGATGCTAATGATGCCCCTGCCTTGGAGTTTTCGGAAGGTTGGTGATAATATCTATATTGATTGAACCTACCACACCCCCGCCAGTTTAGTTGTGGTGGCCAGCAGCGCGGCAATCTCTGCCACCTGTAACGCCACCTTCCACAGCCTATCGCCCTGCTGTGTCTGAGTATTCGTCAACGCCTTGATTCGCTCTCTCAGGCGCGGGTGGACGTTTTCATCGTGTCCATTACGCCAGGCCTCCAGGCCCGCCGCGCGCTCGCATAGCAGCGCGATCCCGGCGGCCAGTTCGTTGACGCGGGCTTGGACGCGCTGAAGTTCCTCGAGCAACATTTGGTTTGTGACTGCCATGTCAGACTCCTTTGATACGGAGCAAACGCATGCCGTAAAGCGCCCGCTCCAGGCTCCAATGATCTTGTGCATAACGCTGTAGTAATTGAGTTCGCGTCCCATCCCAGGGATCGCAAATAACCAAGTCTCTACCATCTGAAGTCATCTGTTCGGCCACGACAAAATGCTGGTTGAACTTCGCCGTGGGTGGAACAAAATCTACCTCAATGATGACCGGTCCCTTGTCCAGTTCAATCTCAAACTCCTCCAAGTCCGCCGGTATCCTATGCCATATCGCCGCGCCGTCATAGCGCATGAGTGGATAGGCCGACGGTATCCTATCTGGTCTTGTCAGCAGTGCGCCAGAGAAGCATCCCGCCTCCCGCAACTTTGCCGCTACCGTTGGCGGGTCATCAGTATAACCGGCGAGGCTCAGCACCATAGCAACGGCGGTGACGTAGCAACCGGCGGCGGTAAACGTCAACCCACCAGCGTACACCAGGTCACGCCAGCGCGGGTCACGCTGGCTGTAAAGCGAGAGAGACGGCCCTAGTACCTTGAAGTAAGCCCGGCCCTCCAGCGCCTGCAAGATAAAGTCTGCTCCTGTATCGGTGAGCATGTGCACGTCTGGCCCCGGCGTACCGTCCACTCGTAGCACGTTTGCCGCCAGCGCCTGGTGTTCAGTTTTCAGGTATACCAGGCCGCCGTTCAGGTCTGCAAACAGTTCTGTTATTGTGCTCATTGCGCCTCCTGCTTTACTATTGGCAAAAACACCCGATGTACGGTTGTTAGCACTGCATCGTCCCACATTGCGTCGTTGTGCTTGAACGGCCACACGGTGGTACTGCGCAGGAATACGGTTGCTATCTCGCCCTGCGCCATTGTCTCCACGCTGAGTTGGCGTGCATAGCCGTTGTAGATTGCGTAGGGCGCGCCCCACACGACGGTACTCGCCCGCGCGTCTATCCCACCCGTCGGGTCTATCCCAACTACAAACAGGAAATTCCCCACGGCGTCGTTCCACGGATCGCCATTTAGCCGCGGGATGTCATCCGCCGCTATCGCTACGACCTCACGCCCCACGCCGCACGAGCAGCGCCCATCGTCGGCACATCCGTGATGACCCTCTAGGTCGTGGTTGCTCCAAGCGTGTGCCCATGCCGTCAACCTCAACTGCTGGCCCGGCTCTGTTCGCACCTGTTGCAGGTATCCGGCATCGTGCCGCCGGTTGAACGTGAACAGGAGCATCGCCTTTGCGCCGCCGTGCACGCGACGCGGGTACGTTGTAGCCCAAACGTCCCGCGCCTCTGGCTGGTCCCACGTACCGGGGTCGTGGCGGAACCAGGTCATCCAGTTTGGCGGCGTGAAAATGTTCCCGACGACGCTCTGGTATGGTATCGTGCCTGGTCTCAGTATCAACACGTCGTGGCTTTGCTCATCACCCCAGTCGGCCTCGAAGTCGCCATTCACGAGCATCGTTTCCATCTCCTGTGTCTCTTGCCTGAAGGCGCACCCGGCTAACAGAATTAGGGCAACGAGCGGGAGGGCCCTCTTCATCGCTCGGCCACTTCTGCCAACAGCCACCATAGCGCCGATGCCACTCGCTGCCGGCCCGTTTCATTGAGGTGCGCCCCATCCGTGCTGTAGCCGTTCCACATCGCCTCGTACCCACCCGCGCTGATTGCATTGCCTGCCGGATCGTGGCTCTCGATGTCGGCGATGTCGAACAGCACGCCGCCGTTATCATTGACGTAAGCCCGCACGTAGCCGTTGAACTCAGCGAAACTGGCAAGGCCCCGCGCGTCACCCTGTGTCGTGAGCGGCGACGTCCACCACACTAGAACGGTATCAGGATGTGTCGCCTGCTCGCTCAGCATTATGTCACGGTAGGTCAGCCAGATGTCCTCGGCATCGTAGGAGGTCCACGGCTCAAAGTCGCCCACACAGAATTTCATCATAGCCACATCGTGGCCGTCCTTGACGTTGGCAGCAAACCCGGCTACCTTGTCCATCGGATGTTGATTGCTTCCGGCCTGGTAGTGATTGATACCTATTGATGTGCCGCTGGAATATTGAACCGGAATACTGTACCGGCTGGGGTTCTGTGCCTGCAAGTCGGCTATCCCGTCCAGGATATTGTCGCCAATAGACTTGTGGTTGAAGAACGTTACCAACTCCCGCGCCTGATCAAGCCAGGCTTGCGGGATAGCAGCCGCGTCCACGCTGTTATGGTCAATGATGGTAGCGCCGCTAGGATCAGGCGTCGAGGTGGCCGTCGGGGTATTCGTCGGTGACGGTGTAGACGTTGGCCCTGGCGTGTTGGTAGCCGTCGGCGTCCCTGTCGGTTCTGGCGTAGCAGTAGGCGTCGGCGTCGGCGCGGCTGGCGGCGTGCCGTTACAACCATCTGCAATTGCCGACCAGAGATATTGTGCATCGTCCAGAGACTGGTCGTAACCTACCCATGGGTAATAAACTTGCGCCACTCCCAGCCCACACATATAATCCCGCACGGTGGTCAATTCCTCAACCGTCGGCAGCCTATGCCCTGCCCCCTCGTAGGTGTTGATCATAAACACCAGTTCCGAGGCCGTCATTGCATCTTGCCACACCTGGTACTCAGCGTCAATTCGCGCCAGCGTCTCTGTTGTTCCGTCGTGCCAGTTCACCGGTGCGACACAGCAGTAATCGCACATGCCGTCGGTGACGACCTCGCCCTCCTGCGCCGCCCGCGCCAAACTGGACTCATCAGTGTACAGCGGAACATCAGCAATGTCGTGCAGGAAAGTATAGAGTGCCCGCTGGCTGTCGGCATCGGCGTGGTAACCTGAACTCCCGAACGGCTCATGCAATGCGTACACGGCCCACAGCGCCGGGTGACCCTTCACCAATCCTAGTATCTCGATACCGCGCGCGGTGATCTGCCAGTTGCTGCCGTTCAGATACCACGGCGCGTTGGTATTTTGTGGACTGTCATAAATGTGTAGCAGCACACGCAGACCCAACACCTGTGCCTCATCTAGTCCGGCCAAAATGACAGTATCAGTATCAGACGGTCTAACCAAAAACTCCACCAACTCAGCCCCTAGTTCATCGCGCATTATTTGCCAGTCCTCTTTCGGACTACGCATGATGCCGTGTAGCACGCTGGACGGTTGCGGCGTAGCGGTTGGATCAGGCGTAACGGTTGGCTCGGGTGTCTCAGTTGGCGTCACGGTTGGCGATGGCGATAACGTCGGTGTTGGCAATGGAGACTCGGCTGTTGGAGTCGCTGTGTCACCGCTGCATCTTACCAGCAACTCTTCACCGCTATGCAATTCGATAACCGCGGACTGCGCTGTAACGGCAGCGGTGATACTGGCTATGTTCGTAATGATCAGCAGCGCAATTATGATGTACAATAGGTTACGATGCTTCATTGTCTTTTTCTCCTAGTCTCATGGGCACAGGCCCCACCATCACCTGCTCATCGAATCCCAAAACAAACGTGCCGCTTACGCCTGGCTCCCACTTCGGCATAATGGTCACAGTACAATTGTACTCTTGCTCCAACTGTGCCCGTGCCTGCAAAAACGCCTGTCCGCGCTGTTGCTTTTCCAGTTCAACTGTTTCTACGTTGCCCATCTTTTCACCTCCATAACCCTGTCACTGCCCCTTTGCGGCATCGTTCGGCAGCCGTAAACGCATAAATCTCAATGTTAGTCCACCAGCCCATTGGGTCTACATCATAGTCATCGTCGTCGGCTACCTCATCGTCCGTGCCGTGGGCGTCCTCCCAGGTGTCGGGCATCCCGTCACTGTCGGTGTCCGTCCCGGCGCTCCCGCTGCTGAGAGTAGGCCAGGCCGTCACGGTTGAGATGATGCCGGTTGTATCATCTCTCACATCGTCAACCATGTCCGCGTCGTGGCTATCACGCGGAAATGCCCCGGCACATCTCAATACCTTCTCGTAAGCCGTTGCCCGCGCTTCCGCCGTCAACTGGCTGTTGGCGATGTAGGCCGCGCTGTCCGCCTCCCAGGCATCCTGGAACGAACTATCGCCCGCACCCTGCGCGTTCCCCCATCCTTTGCCGACGATTTGCCAGGTGTCATCCACGTAGTAATTACCGACGTTGTCTGCCAGGTAGAGTTGGTACGCCTGATAGTCGCCGACGACGCCGCCTGGTGCAAGATGGGGCTCGCAGAGCAACGTGTAGTCCGATGATTGATTTGTGACGGTGTTGCCGATGTAGTTTAGGTGCGTATCCACATAGCGCATCAGAACGACGAATGACGCCGCGTCGTGCATCACGCAATTGATGATCTCGATTGGTGAGGGTGCGGCTATGCGCGGGTTACGGGTTTCATTATGACAATAGAGCGTATGATGAATTGAGATATTTTTAGCACTCTCATCATACGAACTAGAACCGAGGATCATACCCATTGCAGCCGTTCCCACGTCCAGAGCCTCGGAGACGATACACCATTGAAACGTGACGTTTTTGATAAAACTATATGCCGCCCCGCTGTTCCATAATTCACACGTCTCATCTTCGCCCCAACTCATAGAGCAATGATCGACACAGATATTAAATGCCATCGCGTCAACGTCGGTAGCGCTAGACGGGTTGCTGGTGAAACTCAGAGAGTCGTCGCCGACACCCTGGTCGCCCTGCCGGAACCTCATGTGTTGGATGATAATATCGTGTGTCGTGAACCTCACAGTGCCGTCACGAACACAGATGCCATCACCCGGCGCAGTCTGACCATATATTGAGATGTACGGATCGCTCACGTTGATATTGCTCGTTAGCGTAATCGTGCCGTCGGTCGTGAAAACGACGATACGCGCCCCTGACGCCTCCAGCGCCTCTCGTAGGCTGCCCGCACCTGTATTGTTCGTGTTGCTCACGATGTAGACAGTGCCCTCGCGTCCTCCAACGCTGAACCGTCCCGCCCCCTGCGCTCGTGGAAAAGCCAGCGTGCCGGGATGGCCTATCTCTGTTCCATCGTCGTTGGCCGTTAAGTGATCGAGCCACAGCGTGCCAGATGTCCCAGGGTCTATCACGATATTTGCGCCCAGCCTATACTCCCTCGCTGCCCGCGTATCATTATCTACGCCCGTGGCGCTACTATCCGCTGTGCCAAACGGGTCACCCAGGTCGTCGCCGTAAACGTCAACCCACATCTCTATCGTGCCGTCGTCCTGGCCTGCGCCAGAAGAGGCGTTCCACTCCACCTCCACGAAATGCTCATTTGCTGAGATGCTCACCCATGCGCCGTCGTCCCACGTTTCACTGTCAGTCCATGCACGTGGACGAACTTGAAAGCCGGTGGAAGCATCGTAGCCCAACTCGACGCGGAATGTATTATTGGCGCTGTTGTCGCGGCATCGCAGCATGGTGAACTCATCGCCATCGGCCATCACTAGAGGATCGATCGTGCGAGGGTCAAATGCAAAAAAGACTCGCACCTGGCTCTCATCACTGGCACTGACTATCTGGCCGTAACGCGGGTTGGTATTGGTAATGTTCACTGCCATGCAATAATTGCTAGCCACCAGGCCGGGGGCGATGACGCTCAGGCCTGTGCCTGTCGTACTGTCGAAGTCAGTGAGGTCGCCCGCTGCAAAGTCCACGGTAAACAGCGTCGCCATCAGTCTATCGTTCCTGTGATCGTAATACTCACGAAGTCAACCGCGCCAGAGACGGCAGAGATGTCATAGGCTAGATAGTTGCCCGCTGCCAAGGCTGAATTGTTGAATGAGGAGGTCACGCTTTCGCCGTTCGCATCTGCCGCCATATCCGATGACAGAATGTTAGTGCCCGCGCTGCCAAGCGTTCCACGTTCTTCGATGTTGATCGTGCATGACGTGCCGCCCAGGATATTCCCGTCAACCCGCGTGACGGTACAGGCCCACGGGATACGCACCTGGCCGACGGTCTCAACTATTGGCTCGGGCCAGACGAAGAGGAGCGCGAATGTGCCGCTGAGACGCACGGCAGTACTGTTTTCTGTGATATTGACGTTGCCGGTACTGCCCTCCACAAATAGCGCGTTAGCTATCCCGCTGGCCTCAATGCGAAAATCCACATCAGCGCCGCCCTCATTGAACACGATAACCGGCTGCGTGTTGGTGGTGATAATGCGCATATATTCAGTAGCGCCAGCATCTACGATGTGCGCTGCCTGGGCCGTGTTGTCCGGCACTGTAATGACATTGACACCAGTCGCGCCGCCGAATGTGAGACCAGCGTCAAATTGTATCACTGCCGGGAATGTCGTACCCCATGCAGGCGTATAGGGATCGGCCCCTGTGATGAGTGCCTGCCCCTGTGCCGCCGGTGCTGTCAATAGCATCCAGGCCGGTGTAGCACTGGCGATGAGCATTTGATTCTGTGCGGACGGTTGCGGTACTGAGCCAGCCCCGCCACCGCTGCCGGTAGAACGGCCCAGCGTCAACGTCTTGAACCGTCGCGCCTCACTCATCGCGCCGCTATCAGAAAGCTTCCTCATGCCGGTTCCTCCCCCGGCAGCGGTTCGCGCTTGAATTGCAGGCCGTTGGGCGCTGAGTATTCTACCTCGCAAATCCAGACATTGCGCGGATCATCGTTGATGTCGCCGGTGATCTGGCCTGGCCCAACCGGCATGTCATCCAGGCGCGCCATGCCTGGCCTCACGGCCCAGGGCTCCACCTCTCCGCCGTGGACGTTTAGCAGTCGCCCGCCGCGATAATGATAATCCAGTGTCGTTGAGCGCGGGCCGTAATCAAAGAGCCTCCCGCCGTAGACGCCGCATTGAAAGCGCGCGCCGGTAGCATCGCCTATCCGTGCGGCTTTCTCTAGTGCCTCCCACTGCGTTAGCGGGTTGTCATTCTCGACCTGATACGTTATAGAATTGCTCTCGATGACGCCAGCAGATACGAATTCCGCCTCGCTCAATATGCCAGGGATGACAATACCGCTCAGGTTACCAGAACCGTAGGATAACACGTGCCGCCATTTTAGCGTGTGAGAGTAACCGGCGAACAAGATCGACAGGCCATTCTCGCCGCCGGTCTCCATGACTGAGAATTGCTCGGGTGGGAACCCACGCGGCCAGGCATGGTCGGCCAGTTCTGTCTTCACTGCCGCCTCCGCCGTCGCGTCAGTCATCGCCGCTTCTAGTAGAACGCGCTCCATCCTGCCATACTCTGCTATCGCATCATCATCGGTGAACCATTCAGTCTCGGCCCGCGTCGGCGCAGTCTGCAACACGGCGGCATCAGCGTAAATCTCAGCGCCTGAGGCAGCGGCAGTGAGACGGACATAGACGCCGGTAGCGTCGTTATTGTCTCCAATCTGCACCAGGATAACGTCCCTGCCCGTGCCGGTCGTTTCCCGTGAGGCTATGACGGCATCACCGGTAGTATTATGTACCGCCAGCGTCCAAGTACCGCTTATGACCTCTACTGTGACGTGGCACTGGTACGCTATAGCAGCGGTGATGGTTAGGCCGTTTTCAATCTCTACACCCTCATCGCCAGCATCCGTCACGACGTGCATGCCGTATGTCCCGCGCGTGCACCAGGTCGTCACGCGTTCGCGGGTCGATGGCGTGCCCACGGCAGCCCATGCCGCGTCCTCTGCTGAGCCGTCGGCGAATACACTATCACCGATGGTTGAGTAAATCGAGCGCACGGCATTAGCGCAGGCGGGCAGGGTACGGATGTATTTCTGCCCATCTAGCGTCAATTCCATGTCGGCGGTGAGGCCCTCCCAGGTTGTGAGGCCTCCCGCGCTCTCCACGACGCGCCGGGCCACGCCGTTCAGATACATCTCTGTCATCGAGGAGCGGCTGCCATGCCAGTCGGCGGTTGCGATCCAGAAGCCGCCGATGTCTTTGATGATGTGTTTCCAGTTGCGTAGTGTACCGTTGACGCCGTCGCCGAGGCCAGCGATCAAGGCGTCGCTATTCTTGACGTTGTCAAAGAGATTTAGGCTGATGGTCACTCAGCACCTCGCAATGTGCGGAAGCGTGAGAAAATTGAGAAGAACACACTGACAAAGTCATCCTTATCCTGTTCTGCGCTGCGCTGTCCAGCCAATACCATGGTACATGCTCCGGTCGGCAAGGCGTAATTCTGTCGGTCAACGACTGTCGAGCGGACGGGATAGGTTCCACTATATCCCCACCCAACTGCCGAATCGTCTTGATACACTCGTACAATGATTGGTCGATTATCACCAGATACATATTGTACCAAGCCGCCCTCGACGTGTAATGCTCCTTCAGCGGTTGGTATCAATATCAGGCAATCCATGTCTAAATTCCCACTGCCCGATGTTCGATCCGCCTCTATTCGCAGCGCGAACTTTTGCAGGAATGAAGACCCTGTGCGGCCACGCGCAGGTGGGATTTTAACTGTTCCCAGGGGATACAAGAGCCAACTCGTAGACGTTATCACCTGTCTCGATTGCGTGCGCCAGTCATCGGTGCTAGTGAAACCGTCGAGTAACCGTACATGACAGGTTGTATCGCTGCCTACCTTTGCGCGCAGCAATACGTTGTATTCCCCTCGCTGATCGCTATGATAATTCGTTACATCTTCTACGGCAATAGTAGCACGCGCCAGTATCGCCTCGCTGCTAAATGTACATTGAGCCTTATAGCCGTCGTGGGCTGTAGCATCCACTACGGAGCTTGTACTATTTGCCAGCGTGCCGTCCTCACATTCCCAAACTGGCACGAAGTTAGCCTGAGCCCCAAAGCGGTCAGTACGGAAGCCTATCCAGAATTCATTTAGCGGCCCACCGCCTCCGCTAACTCCACCGAACGTTGTTGTCGCTATTCTTGCTGGCTCAGTACCTACGACCAGTGGATAGCCCCCTGTTGTCAGATCGTAAGTACCACCAAGGCAATTCACACTTAAGCCTTGCTTGGCTTGTGTACTAACGCTTTCCCACCACGACACCCGCTCTAATGTCAGGGTGTAACCCTCTCGCATAAAATTTCCCGGTGCAACCGGCGGTGCATAAAATGAGACACCTGGCTCACCGCGTATATTGGTCACGAATGCTTGCCGTGCCTCGCTCTCATCTGTCATCTGTGCCCGTAGCCAAATACCGTAACACTCAACGGCATCATTGTACCAGTTATATTCGCGTATCTTATCATCTAACGCCTGCAACTTGCTCGCCAGGTCATCGTGGCTAGACGCCTCGACGTGCAATGTTAGGGTCTCTATCACCCTATCATCGCTTCCCGCCGCGGCCTGTATCCAGCCATTACGCGCCAGACTAAAGCCGTCTTCGTAGTTAAATAACGACAGTGAGGAAATATCGCCGCTATAGTCTCCACGCCGAACCAGTTTGACTTGTGCTGCCATTAGGTTACCTCTAGGTTGCCGTGCCCAGTTTTGACTTTGTAAACTCGCACCACCACTTTATGATGTGGAGCGGCCCCGTACACTCCGTGCCGTCGGTCAGATTTACTGTCATCTTGACTACGACGGTGTCACCGGCGGCAATGGGATAGGTGGCTTCGTTGTAGTCAATCGTGCCGGTTACGCGATTGATAACGTCAATCGCCTCGTCACCGCCCGTGAGGTTGAGGGCAAATGTTACAGCCTGCCCCGCGTCGCTCATCGTCTCCCCGTCGGCGTAGCCCCTCACCTGCCCGGTGAAACTTACGTCATCACCGTCGGTTTCGGCTATCTCATTGGCTACCATGCAGACTATTGTCATGTCGCTGGCCGCGTTCCACTTCTTGGGAGCCTCAAAGGAGCCGTACCAAGTCTCACCGTCGGCGTCTAGATTGATTGACGGCGCTCCCTTAAATGCCGCAATCGTGGCCGTGCCACCACCTGTGGCAATCGGTAATCCTACGCTATCGGTCACCTTCGCCGTGCCCGCCAGCGTCATCTCGCCATCGGCTGCGAATATTGCCTCATTCGTGCCGTCGCCAATGCGGAACGAGCCGTCTGCTACCGCGTGCAAAACACCATCAGCACTGGAATACAGGTAGATGCCGGTGTCGCGAAAATAGAACTTTTTATCTGTGCCTATCGTCAGGTCGGTAGCCCAGGTGCGCCCGCCGCTCACGATCTCACCCGCAATTAACACGGCGGCCCAGTCGTCATCGCTGTCGGCGGTGTCAACCTTGACATACAGGCAAGTTTCATCTGTACCAGCATCGTCCCGGATATAGATGCTGCCCGCCGCCGCGTCACTCTCTGGCGCGCTGTTGCCGTCGGGCGCGCCGGAACTGACAAGGACAACCACGTCTGAGGACGTGCCTAACGCCTTGGTCAACTCTAACGGTGTCATTAGATGATTCGCTTCGTTCAAAGCCATTGTAACCTCCTTACATTCTTTCTATGCGCTGAATACGCTCACGCCTACGTTGCTCCAAATATAATGCCGCCGCCAATCTATCATTGATAAAAACGGTATCCCCGCCGTAGTCATAGCGGTTATTCACTGCCGCCTGCGTCTGTGGTGAACTCGTGGACCATACCTGGCTGCCGCGCGGTAGTTCCACCAGTTCTGGCCCGCGTTCGCCGATGAGCGCCATGCCGCCACGGTGGAAGGCGGTTCCCGATTGGTGTCCGCCGCCGGGCCAGTCACCAGGAGGAACGGATGGTTTTTTTCCTCTCTCTTCATAGACCACCGTCACGGTATATATGCCCTGCATTGCGTCTAGTTTTCCTGCTAGGGTTTCCACCTCTTTTGCTGCATTGTTCGCCTCTCCGGTTACTCCTGCCAGCTCCCCCTGCAACCCCAGGGCTTTCAATGCTGCTGTTGCCGACGACTCAGATAGTAATGCCCCGCCCGCCCCTGCCTCTCTCACGGCATCATTCATTCCGAATGCCTCAGATGCTGCCCGGTTCTCGGCATCGGCTAAATCAGCAGCAGACTGTGCCGCCGCCGCCTCTTCCTGCTCTAGCGCCTGCGCCCCTGCTATAGCCTCTGTCCTCGCTGCCTCAGCGGCGGCGAGCTCCGCGCCGCTTTCACCGTATTTAGCGCCCAGGTCTTCGGTAGCGTCTGCCGCCGCTGCCTGTGCTACCCGTAATCCCTCCAAGCCCTTTTCGGCTATGGCGGCGTCGGCGCCCAGTCCCTCAAAGCCACCCGCTGCGTCTATGGTAGCAGTTTCTAGCGCAGATATACCGGCAGCATATTGTTCAGCAGTAAGCGCCCCCGCGCCGAACATCTCTGTCAGGCGGTAGCCCTCAATCGTGTTTTGTATCTCCGCGTCCGTGGCAATGCCCAGGTGCTTTGCCAGGTCTTCCAACTCATCCAACTCAGCGCCGCTGGCTAGCGCCATGTCCCACATTGACGCGCTGTCAAATTCCATCTCACCAAATGAACCGGCGACCGTCTTAGCACTGGTGGAGAGCCCGTCCATCGCACCTGCCGCCGCGTCTGCCGCGTCTGCTGTACCGAAGATCGCCGACGACCAACCGTCTATCCGCGTTCTGCCACCCTCGACGGCAGCGGCTACGCCCTCAGCACGTTCCGCTGCCGCTGCCATCATGTCATTAAATTCCGCGCCAGCGTCTGCCGTCTCCCATAAGCCGTGTTTCAATACCTGTGCTTCTATGGCGGCTTTGCCATACGCCGCCGTAAATGCATCCAGTTCGTTGACTTGGCTGAGGGCCTGTGTCACCACCTTTTCCATTGCGCTGGCCACTTCCGCCATCGCCGGGGCTAGTGCCTCTCCCGCCATCGCCTTGAGATTGAGCATCGACGCTTCTAGCCGCTCGTTCGCTTGCAGTTCGTCATCGGCGGCATCGCCCAGCCGCTCCATCGCCTCTGTGCCCTGCTCCATCGTGGCTTGCATGAAGGCTACTTCACGGCTCAGGCCAGGGGTGGCGGCTTGCAGTTCTAGGATACGGGAGCGGACTTTGCTCGCTGAGATACCGAATGTGTCCAGCCGAGGGATAGATTGATTGGCGAGCATCAACGCGAACTCTTCTACCGCCGGCCCGGCCTCCTTGCCCATCGCACTGCCCAGGCGCGTTGCCATGGTAGTGATTTGCTCTAGTTCAGTGGCATTGCTGGCGAGCCCCATCTGCAAGAGTTGGTTGGCGCTCGCCATCATTGCCTGTTCACTCATCGCGCCACGGGTGGCACGGCGCATGGCATCCAGGTTACTAGTGGCCGTAAACGCGCCGCCGGAGATAGCCTCAAACGCTCGCTTGGTACGCAGCGACTGAGCGCCCAAGACGCCCAACTCATAAGCGGCTTTGCCCGCCATGACAACGCCACCGGCGGCCAGGGCTGTCTTGACGGCATCGGCGGCTTTACCCAGGCCGCCAAAGTCTTTAGCAGCGGCCTTAACACCCGGCCCGGCTTTATTGACGAACTCTAAGACCGCTTGGAGGGTTTCAGTTGACTTACCCATCGCTCAATTCCTTAGACCACGTAGTCCAGGCGTCCAACTCTCTCAAATCCATACCTGGTATGCCGCCAATATTCCAGGCTGTAAACACACTACAGTTCATCACTTCGTTGAGCCGCCGCGCAAGCAGCACGCGGCGGATAAACTCGGAAGGGGCGGGGTCAATCCCTTTGAGCCACAGAATTAACCCCCTGCGGCTTCCCCCCGCCCAGTTGCGTACTCCTCGATCAGTTCCCATGTGCGGCGGCGTAGCCAGGTGCGCAACCCTGCCGCCTCTGGCTTGTCAAACAACGCCACTACATCAGATACATCCAGGTTCCACAGTTCAGCGAATAGTTCAGCGCGTCCCTGTTTCAATGCATCGGTGAGATTGGCGTCTGGCTCCTCTTCCGCCAGCGCCCCCACCTCTGCATTATACGCTCGCCAGCGGCCCTGAAAGTCATCGCTCAGGTTGAGCCACACGTCAATGGTATTGTCTGCCAGGTCGAGGTGATATTCGCCCAGGTCGAGCGTGTGGCGCAGGATGGGAAACTCGTTAATGAAACTCAGTTTTGACATTCGTGCTCCTTCGCTGGTTAACTCCAATAGTTGGCGGTTTCATTCACGACTATAATTTTCGGTCCCAAACTTGCAGTCCCGTCATATGCCGCCCGGAACGTGCCGGTCATGATGTCCACTCCATCCTGATCAGATAGCGTCGTGAAGGTCTTCCACTTGCCCGGTAATTGAAACTGTACCGTCTTCTTGCTATATGCGCCCGCTGTGCCCAGGGTCGCCCCCTCCAGTTTGATTTCCAGCAGGCGCGCGGTCTGCGCTAGCCAGATCGCATGTTCGGTGTCTGTATTTGTGACGTGCTTGAATACTATATCGGCAGTGATCTCCCATCCCGGTTGTTCTACGTTGTAGAAATACAGCTGCCCGTCACCCGTCGTCACTGGTATCAATCCGGTCTTGACATTGATCGTGAAACCCAGGAAACTTCCAGCAACGTTCGTATCGCCCATCGTACCATCAATCGCATCCAGTTGCAGTGTACTCAAATTGAATACCGCCTCATCCACGGCGGCCACGCTTATATCGGCGAATGACTGGGCTGGCGTAGACTGTCGCCCGCGCAAGAGCCCACTCATCATCACAGCGGCATTCGGCCCGCCTGTGACGGTGAACTCCGGGCAGAATGCGTATTCCATATCCGAGCACTCTTCATTGTTACCCGCCTCTACTGTATACGTGCGGATCGTGTTAGCAGATGTGAGGGGAAAATCAAATGTATAGATTTTCCCAGTAGGCGTACCATTCACGTCGGCCACACCGGTCTGCTGTGCCTCGATTCCCATCTGGCAGAGTAGTGGAAACTGCTCGAACGTCAGAGGCGTGGGGGCCAGCGTAACTTGAGCGCCCGAACCAACCTTGACGCTACGGTTATTGCCGCCAAATGTGCCGGTATCCTCCTCGATGAATTGAATATCGTCCAGCACCTCAATACCAGCACCCTCGCCGCGCCAGATAGTGTCGGCGGCTACCGCGCTGCCTGGTGTCCCCTCATCTCCTAACTGAATTTTGCGAAGTCTCTTTATTCCTGTAGCCATGTCGTAACCTCCCTCTCACGTGCTAACCGTGGTATTCCAAGTTTCCTTAACTGTCAAACTAAACTGCGTGCCTGCGAACCAATCGCCTGCATATTCTAGCGACATCGCTCCGCCGTCCTCGCCAATCCAGGCCCATTGCACATCGCCCAGGTCGTTGAGTTGCTGAGCGTCGGCGAACGCTATCATGAACCGCCTGAAAAACGGTTCAACCTTCGCTGCCTTCTTCGCCGCGTCAATCGGGCGCTGTGCAGGCACGACATAGAGTGCCATCGTCCAGGTGCGTGTCTCTGTAATATCCCCGCTGCCCTCACCTTCGTAGGTTGCCGGGCCAGCAAAATTGATGACGGCAGGCAGGAGCAGCGAGCCGAGCGAGTTGGGCATGGTGCTAGGCCGGTATGCCTTGCGCACGCCGTCTATGTCCTCCTGAATGTCCACTAGTCGTGCGCCAACTGTGGCAATGCTCATCCACGCCTCCGGTACATCGCTGCTGTCGCCGTCACGTCGGCAGGCGCGCTTTTTGGTATGATGACAACTCCGCCGATCTCAACCGTCGCCAGTTGATCGGTATACCCTGCGTCCCGCTGCGCATAGAGCCAGCCAGCCAATCGTTTGGTGGCATGCGCTATCTCCACCATCGGCTGGTAGACGTAAATAGCCGTGGCGTTGTCGTGCTCCGCTGCTGTCGTGCCGTTGACGCCGCGCACCACGGTGAGGGTGTTGGCCGACTCGTTCTTGCCTGTGACATACAGATATTCGTCACCCACCTTCAGTAGGTCTTGGACCTTGAGCCGTGGCGATAGTCCATAAATGCCCCTGCCGTCTACATCAGATACCGTCAATGTCGTGGCGGCGATGGTCAATGGATCATCCTGCACAGTGTCGTTTGCACTCTGCCAGGCGCTGGCCCAGTCCTCGTGATAGCCCCAAATAGCCGTTAGCGCGTTTGCCTTCTGTAGCCTGTCAGAGTATAACAATACCGGCATGTCCCCGTCGGACTTCATCACCATCCGATCGTAGGGCATTAGGTTGTATGATGTCCCGCACATCAAATAATAGTCGTCGCTGGATACTTCCTCATCACCGTTCTGCGTAGTGAACGTGCCCACTTCCAGCAAATCATCGTCCACCTTCAACCTGGTGGCATCGGCGGGATGGTCGTAATAGCGGATCTTGCTGCGCGGGTAGAATTTGCGCCGAGTAGAGCCGTCGAACATCCTGGACGCTATGGTGCAGAAACGGCGCAGGTCGCGAACGTCAGTAGCCGTGCCGCCTTCATCTACTTCCAAATTCTTATATGCGTCGAGTGTCTCATAACTACAATATTCGTTAGCCATATCGTCTCACTCTATGCTGTCGCGCGTGTCACGTCTGCGGTAACCTCCGCATCACCAGCCGCTAGCGTACTCACGCTCCCGCTGTCTAATACCTGAACATCATATACTAGCGAGTTGTTCGGTCTTAACTTCGCTGTCTCCGCCTCATCTAGCGTTACCGTTATGTCACCTGCCGCCTCGTCATCGACTGTAATAACACCATTGCCGGAGGTCCCTGCGCTGTCGCCGTTGATGTAGAGCAGCCCAGCGGTTTCCTCAATCTGGAAGGCTGCCGCCGTGTCGGGCGTGCTGGCCTCCTCTTTGGCCGTGAACCATAGCTTGGTTCTGCCGGAGATGTCCCCCAGGCCAGTCAATACCACACTGAGACTATCACCTCGGCGGATCGTGAGGTCATCGCCGCTCAGCGTTGCCGCCACCTCTGCGCCTGTCTGCGTCAGTGTGCACGTCAGTTTGCCCGCTATACCTGTCACATGATCGGTATCGAGCGAGGTCGCGCCAGTATAGGACGCACGAGCGTAATAGGTATAAACGTCAAAATCAGCACCGGTGTAGATACGTGTATAGGCTCCGATGTTGTCTATTTCCTCAGTCGGGTTCTGCGTACCATCCCACACCACCTCGTCCGCCCCGCTGCTAGTGGTCTGGCGTGTGAGGTATAAGTCAATCTCGGCCAGTGTCAAGCCGGTTGCCGGTTCACCCGTGTTTTTGGTAAACGCCGCTGTGACTATAATGTTACTCATAATGATGCCAGCCCCTTACACTGCTGTCAATGGCGCTCAGCCTTAATTGGTAGAGGTCATCGAACCAACGTTGAAACTTCCAGCGCACGTTATCCATCAAGTAACGTTCAGCATGCCTGCGTATCTCATGCGGGTCTAGTATATCCACGCGGCGAGCGGCGGTGATGAAGTCCTGCAATGTGTTGCATCTCCATCCTGTTAAGCCGTCTTGGACCGTCTCAGGGAACACGCCGAAATTGGTCGTGATAACAGGCGTCCCGCAAAGTTGCGCCTCCACGTTCACCCCACCAAATGCCTCCAGGTATAGCGTTGGTACGAAGACGGCCCTGGCGCGCCCCATCAATTCCGCCCGCTCCCCTGGCTCTACGTAGCCCACGAACTTGCAATGAGGCGGGAGGGCATTGACATTGATCTCTGTGCTTTGCTGCCCGGCCAACAACAGCCGCGCACCTATCGCCTCTGTGGTCTTAATCGCCGTCCAAACTCCCTTGCGCTCAATCATTCTGCCGATGTAGAGGAAATAGTCCTCTTTGTCGGCGCAGAACGGGAAATCGTCCGGGTCAAAGTAATTTGGTATCACACGGTCATAGTAATTGCCGTTGATGGACTGGCCTGGATTCTCGCTGCCATAGGTGAAGTTTTGCAGGTATGCACTCTCAAATGCCCGAAAGCGGCAATAGGAACCACGATAGCCAATACCCGGCTCGCAAGTAAGCCACAGGCCGACCTTATCCGCAATCGGTTTGTGATAGACGCCTTGCATTAGCAGTAGGAAGTCATCAGGCTGCTTGCGCTCGCTTATCTCTCTGGCGGTGACCTCGTAAAACTTCCGCGTCGTGGCCGTCCGGGCTGTGTTAAAATCGTGCCTGAACCCATCGCGCCGCCAATCGTAGCCAACTTCAAATCTATTGTCACCCGTGCCCCATTCGCGGCGGATGTCGGCGAGTGTGTGGGTCTGGACAAATGAAGTATACGGCGCGTCCGATCCTTCCGCGCCATATAGAATCACCTCGTGCCCTAGGCTCAGGAGCATTCGGGATAGTTTGACTATTTTACAAGTAAAAGCACAGCCAGCGTACCGGTCAGAAATTGGCAGGTGAACGTAGCCGGGAATGTGAAAGGTGTATTTATGCTGTCGGGAAGATTCCATAATAGCCTGTTCCTGTGCATGCGTGCTGTCCGGTGAACCGCTCAACCCTGCCCTGCCCCCCAAGCCACTCGTTCAACTGTATCTCTGTCAATGAATGAGGATGGCCCCCGTTCGTCGGTGTGTCAATCCACTCAAAGAGACGAATAAGGCCAGCGGCGCGCCGTGCATTGCGGATAACCAAGGCCGGGCTTTCAGTGTGCTGGAGCACGTTGTAAAGCCAGGCCTCGTCCCACTCTGCATCACCGATATATTCGCCTTGCGCTCGCTCAAACTCAATACCGGCTATCTGGTAGCGCATCAGCACCCAAGCCGGAAACTTCAGCGGATCCACAACCTTGCCGATAACGTTGGTGCATTTGAGTAGCAGACTACATGGCCCGCCACCGATGTCCAACACTGACACACCATCCAGATCGAAATTATACGGCGACTTGCCGTCGTGAAACGCCCGGAGCCCCATCCTGCTGGCATAAAGCAGTTGCTTTTGTTCCTCGCCGTAGGTATTGACGCAATTGGCCCACCACTTCTGTTCCCACTCCTGCGCCACCTGCCAATTATGCATGAGTGATAAATATCCTTCTTGCCGATTCGGTATAGGTAACCCGCACCTGGATGTGATCGAGCTGTGAGATACGATTGCCGTCGTGAGTACACCGGACGCGGAAATTGGCGTCAGAAAACTCACTCGCTGCCCAAGACCTCCCCCACGTATCGGCGGCTCCGCCCTGTGTGTGGCTAACGTCGGTTACCCCCGTCTCTTCGAGATAGGCCCCCTGGCTAGTGTAATTAGGCCCGCCATCCCAGGACAATTCAACTATGATACGCGCGCCGCCGCCCGTAGCGTTCGCGCGGAATTCACAAATAACCTCTATGCCGTCTATTGACGTTACAGCGCCGGGTACACCTAATGAGAAATTATACCAATCGTGCTGGTTTGTACTTGCGGCTGGTTCAGCCCGGCTATCGTCACTAGAATACGCATATGTCGGGTCAGTCCACCCGGTATAATCCTCGCCATTGGCCGAGGGAGAGTGCAGCCCAGTATCTGCCATGTCAATCCACCGTGTAGACTATAGTCACATGCATTTCGGTCACCGTACCCGATTGCGCTGTCGTTTCCAGCCAAATAAAACTGTCTGCTGGAACAGTGGCGTCGTTGAAACTGGTTACATCACTGCCAGATGTGATGGAGGTGGTAGTCGTACCGGCGGTAACCACGGCGTTCCCTGCATTAGAGCGATCCGTAGCATGATGTTTGATAGTCCAAGATACTGACGGCGTAGAGGAGCCAATCAATACCGCTCTCATTTCCGTGATGGTTATCGCGCGGTTAGTAAAAGCAATCGAGATGTCTTCGCTACTATCTGGATTTTCAACTGTAATGGAATAGCCACTCGTAGCCGCTACGCCCGTTGCACCCGCAGCGCCCGCTGCGCCGGTATCCCCCGTGGCCCCAGTATCCCCCTGTGAACCTGCGGCCCCCGTATCCCCCGCAGCCCCCGCCGCCCCGGTATCGCCTTGAGAGCCTGTCGTGCCTGTTCCGCCAGTTGTGCCCGTGTCGCCCTGGCTCCCCGCTGCGCCGGTGTCTCCGGCATCACCTGTTGCGCCTGTACCGCCAACCGCGCCAGTATCTCCCTGGGAGCCACTGGCCCCGGTATCCCCCTGGCTTCCAGTATCGCCTGCGCTACCGGTCGAACCAGTATCGCCTTGTGATCCGCTGGCCCCGGTGTCACCGGCTATTCCGGTGTCACCTGTCGTACCTGCCCCGGTGTCACCCTGTGTACCAGTGTCACCGGCACTACCGGTTGTACCAGTATCACCTTGCGAGCCAGTAGTCCCGGTATCACCCGTTGCACCTGTCGTGCCAGTGCCCCCGGTTACCCCCGTTGCGCCCGTTGCGCCGGTTGCCCCCGTATCCCCGGTAGTGCCTGCGCCGGTATCGCCTTGTGTACCCGTATCCCCCGCAGCACCTGCGACACCCGTGTCGCCTGTCGTTCCGGTTGCCCCGGTATCTCCCTGACTGCCGGTAGTGCCAGTGTCGCCAGCACTACCACCCGTGCCGGTGTCCCCAGTCGTACCAGTGTCCCCGGTTGTTCCGGCTCCCGTATCGCCTTGTACGCCCGTGTCTCCGGTAGTCCCTGTCGTGCCGGTATCACCCTGTGTCCCCGTGCCAGTATCTCCCGTTGTGCCGGTAGTACCGGTGTCGCCTTGTGATCCGCTGGCCCCCGTGTCTCCCTGTGAGCCCGCGGCCCCAGTATCGCCTTGCGAACCACTGGCCCCCGTATCGCCAGTAGTGCCCGTACCAGTATCTCCCTGCGTTCCGGTATCCCCGGCAGCGCCAGCGGCCCCGGTATCCCCCGTGGCCCCCGTTGCGCCAGTATCACCAGCAACACCAGTATCGCCAGTTGTTCCGGTGTCACCAGCCAGACCGACACTGGTTGACTTCATCTGCAAGATGGGCATTTTACCTACTCAGTATCATAATCCACGCAAACGGTAAAATTGAACGTGGAGCCGTCAGTATGTTCGTCAGCCAGCAGTACCAGGTCTCCCGCGGCTACCGTGCCGGTCGTGCCAACTGTGGCGCTGATCGCTGTGTCACTCTGCCAAGATGTTAACTCACTGTGACCATTTGCTACACCGTAGACCAGGTCATCATCGGCTACCCGCAGGCTCAGGCCGTCGCCAGACCACGTGCGCTGTGGTGGCGCAAAGATGCCGGTCAACGTCGCCAGGTGCTGATTGACTATCCACACCGCTGTGCCATTCGTTGCGTCGTTTTCTACGACCGTGCCGATAGTCAGATGCCAGTGATGAGACCCGCTAACTACACCCTGCATGGTCACATCCTTGATGATAACCGCGTTCGTGGCAGAGTGCGGCCAATCCGTGGCGTTCGATAGGTCTATGAGTAGATACGGTGTATCTACAGTAATATCGCTCATTTCGTGATAGCAAACGGTGTAGGGAGTCTTTGGCGCGTTGACGTTGCGGGCGACGGGGTGCTCATCAGGTAACGTTGCCAGGGTGTAGGCCATGATTGCAATCGCTGCTATGACAAGGACTATGGCTGCCGTGTTCTGTTTATTTATTTTCATGTCACCTCCCGATAATATGCCCTAAACTCCAACGTATCCTTCGCCGCCAGTCGCTTGCCCCGTTTCAGCGTTGAAAGTTTCACTCGGCGCTTTGCCCAACTCAGCGCTACCAACGGAGGAGCCCCCCGGGCCAGCAAACGGCGAAACCACAGGCCTAGCAGCCCGGCTCCTATCATTGCCCGCTTGCTCCCGGCCCAGTTCTGACCGTCGCCACCGATGACATAGTGCGCCCCGGCGCTGAGTAATGCGTCGAGCATCGGCGAGCCTGCGTCGGCCAGGTGGCAATTGACTGCAAAAACGATAGCGCCGGTGAGGTTAACCTTACTCAATTCAGCGGCTGTCATTGCTAAAGTACGATCGTCACCGAGCCAACAGGTCGCGCCTGGCGAACCGTGCAGGTCAAAGTAGAGCAAGTCGTTGTTCTCTAAAAGTGCTAGGTCGAGATTGTAAACTGTGGAAGGCGGCGAAGTCAGCGGTTCAACTCCCGCCGCCTTCCTCGTTATGTTCTTGAAACTTGCACAACAGTATGCAAATACCCGCACCTGCATTACCTCAGTTGTCGTTGTATCCGATGCAAAGCCAGTTCTCGGTATCCCACATCAGGAACAGCGCGTCACCCTCGCCGCCGGTGAGCGCTTTATCTCCTCCGAGGTTGGTATTGGCGCTATCGGTGATGGTGATAACGTCGCTGGCATTCTCGTTTGTGAGGATGAGCAACTGACCCGCCACTGTGCCTGACATGATGGCGGTCGTGAGGCTGGTCGAGACCGTTGCGCCAGACGTCAACGGCTGATATGTTCCCGTCGGCGTAATGTGTGCCTGAGCCGTAACGGATATGGCTGTCTGCTCGGTAGCCGCCAGAAATTCTGAGAAGTCAAGCACTGTGTCGGTGGCTTCGCCGAGGGTGGTTCCGTTGGCAAAGGTAACGTCACCGCTCAGCGCGGGCGCGAACGTTGCGCCGGACTGTACATCGAAAATCCCGCCGGATAGTACCTCGATCTCACCTGCCGACTGTACCTCAAACTCACCGCTCAGTTCAATCTCGCCGCTAGAGGTTACGACATACTTGTCACAACCCTGCTCGGTGTAGACGTTGCACTGAGACGCTCTCGGGATGGCCTCTTCAGCCGGTGACCAGATGGCAATGCCAGCCAGCGTGGTAGCGCACGCCGACAATGCCAGCGCAACGGCAGCGATGAACCTCCATAGTTTCGTCCATTGTTCCTGTTTCATCTGTACCTCCTGTCATGGCGGGACAGGCTCTCGCCCGCCCCGCCTCTTGGTTATTCGTTACCGACTACCCTACCCGGTGAAGTAATACTGATTGCCGTCCGGGAAGTACGTCGTACTTTGCGTCGGTGGCAACTCGCCAGCCATCTCTAAAAAGTAGATGATGGCGGCATAGTCGCTACCACTCACGCTACCGACTTTCGTGGTGAGAAAGTGATGGTCAAGGCTCATTCGTGCCACCTCAAGCGTGATAACGACGAACTCGCCCTCATCGGTAGCGACACAGGTGTGCTTGTAGTACGAGTCGCTCAGCGCATCCTCTGTACCGTCAGTGGCCTCCGCCTCGTACAATTGGAACGTGATCGCGTCCGCCAGCGTGCCGATGTGAATGAGCACGTGTACCCGCTCAGCACCGGAGACGTCGATGTAGGAGCCTGACGCGGGATAGTACTCGTTATTGACAAGTACGTCTTCCAGGTCATGGCTGGCACTATCGGCGGCCTCGGTGTGGCCACTGACGAATTTGTATTTAGAACTCAGCAAACTTCCACTCATTGTCTTTTAACCTCCCTAGCTCGCTGCAACTTCTTGGACCGCGAACTTCCACGGCTCAATGACGCGCCCACCCACCCGACGGCGGATGTGGAACTGTACCAGATTGATCCCGGTGTTGCTGTCGTTGTACCGCTGAATAGCCATGCCCAGCCGCTCCGCGATCGCATAGCCGGACATGTCTCCGTAAATGAGAGGGAAATACCCGGCTGTTACATCGGGCATACTCTCACTCTCTCGCCATGTCGCGCCCAAAAACTTTTCGCCCACGTTCAGATCGTCTATGAAGTAGCGGCCCATACCGTCAACCATTGTCTCAATGTCTGCGCCGGTATCAGAGTTGCCGATGAGGGTAGCCCTACCCGCTGCGCGGTACTGTGATTTAATGCCGCGCTTGAGCAGCTTCAGGCCGTCCATCGTCAGTGCGCTAGCGGATCCCGAGGTTACCTCTGTCAACGAGTCGGCATTAGCGCCGCTCCCTGCTGTGCCGGGCAGGAGGCCCCGGGGCTTCCCTGCGCCGTCGCCGGTGAGAAGGGCGGTGTCCTCATCAATCGCCATCGTGTCAGAGACCAGGCTGGTGAATACCTGAACGAGATTTGTAGCATCCTCAAGCAGGCTTACACTCATGTGCACCTTGTAGGTATACACGTTCACCGGGATGTCCAGTTCGCCGATGTTGAAGTCGTCTTGGGTCGGCGTCTGGGTTTCAGTCCCCCATAAGCCGCGCATCGAGGTTGGATACTGGCTCCCGCCTCCGGTCAACCGCATCCACTTGATCATGTTGCTGGCGCTCTGGATGACCAGCGCGCCGCCATCACGAACGGCGGTGAGACCCTTCATCCGGGCGATGATACCGCTCATTACGTGGGGCGGTACTGCAAAGCCGCCCAGGATGTCCGTGCCCTCAACCATCGTGGCTTTGATTTCCTGAACGCTCAGGCCGGTCTTGAGCATGTCCACCACGTCGGTCGCGCTCCACATTTGCCGCTGGTCACGACCTACTTGTGCACGCGGATCACGCATGTAGGCTTTGAGCCCCTGCTCCTGGTTCCAGAACTTTTGCCGGTAGTCGTCGCCGTAAATCTCACGCATTACCAACGACGTTGGGTCATCGGTGATTCCGTAGCGTAAAATGGTGACGGCCTTCGCTACCTCTGCGTCGTGTTCTGCCTGCGTAGGCGCAGCCGTCGGCGTTGGCTCGGGCTCAGTCGGTAATGCGGCGGGCAACTGTGGCTCTGAGATGGTGGCAAGACTACCCGCCACGGCCTTCATCGCCTCGGCCCGTTCCTGCAACTGTGCCGCGTCAGCCTGAAGCGTCTTGACCTGCTTCATGTCTGGCTCGTCGCCCTCGAGCAACGCTTTGGCGGCAATCAGCTTCTCTTTTGCTTGTTTGAAAAACTTTTCCCACTCGTTCATTAGTTTGCCTCCGATAATTCGATTTGCTGTAGTGTCAATTCAATCTCAGCCCGTGCCTTCTCCGCTTCTGCCTTCTGGCAATCGGCCCCCGCCGATTCTCCGCCTTCGTTCAGTTGCGGGAGGTCCAGGCCGTCCAGTAGTCCACCGACCGCCTTAGCAATCAATGGGTTTGTCGTCATCATGCGCCATTCCATGGGCGAAACGGTCAATGAGTCGCGCCGCAAGGGCCACTCTTCTATGCGCCCATCGCTGGCCGTCTTGGCTCCTCGAAACACAACCTCACTAGAAGTGCCAATCATTCCAGCTTCGATTAGTTCCTCCAAGAACTTCATGTATTTGTTGCGTCTATTCAGGACACGCTCCACCCACAAGCCGCGTGTATCTGCCTTGGCTGTGCTCCAATCTACGTGCCCTAGGATGTCATCACGGCCCGGCGCATCCATATCACTGCCCGCGCCCGTGAGCCCTAGGCCGTGATCGAAGTCTACGCATACCGTGCCCGCTCTGGTATAATCGCTCTCAAATTTAGTCTGTGCTGTGAAGTACTCACCAGCCTTGTGTCGTGATATTCCCGTGATACCTGACAGGTCGCGCGTGTCAAAAAGCACGATATAGTTGCCGACGCGCATTTCGTCATCTTTGATACTGATTGCTTTCAGCGCGTTGCTCTCTAGCGGCATGTTCATTGCCTTACCTGATACTGGTCGGTATTCAACCTCAACCTTGACCGGTTCGCCAAACTCTATACCATCGTCTGTCATGGTATATGGATAGGAGAGTAGCCCGCCCTCTGCCTCAATAATAATCCTGTCCTCAAAAATCTCTTTGACCCAGGCGTTCGCTGTCACCGGCTCGGGCAATGTTGTTGTGTCTTTTTCAAATTTCGCATGCCACGCCTCACGCACGCGGCGGGATACCTCATCAAGACTAGCCGACATTTTATATGCTGCTACCAGGTCATCAATCTTTACGTCGCTGCCGTTGATCTCAATCGTCTTTACCTTTGGCATAATTCAACTCCTGTCCTTGTCCTTGCCTGGCAATGGAAGTTCGCGCACCTCAAAATCGTCATCACCACAGTATTGATTGAGCCAGTGCAATTGTGCCTCAGCAACAGCATGATAGATCGTGTGGAATACCTCAGATACCATGGCAACCCATCTCTGTTCTGTGAGGTTCCAGATGCCATATACCGTTATCTCATCTGCCATAATTCAACTCCTGAATATTGCATCATCTTCCAGAACAGGAAACTCGCGCACGACATAGTCATCCTCAACACAATGGAATTCCACATGTTGTATTTGCGCCGCTGCAACAGATGGATATGGTGTACTGAACACTTCGCCAGTCTCTAGGACATACCATTTCTCTCTCTGTAAAGCCCAAACGCCGTATGCTGTTACCGCTCCCGTTGTCATTGATCTACCTCTAAACACAAAAAGCCGCTGATCTCTCAGCGGCGTTCGCTTTCGCGACGGCTGCTAGAATCAGCGGCGTTCCGATTTCGGACGGCCAGTTATTTAGTTGTTAGTCCTTCATCCTCTACAGTTTATCACATTCCGCGTCCGGTGTCAATACCCCGTGCTGGTATGCCCCGTGCTGATATGACTTCAATTGTTTCCGCACCTGAGACGTAGAAACACTAACACATGCGTCTAATTTGCACATCTCAATAACGTTCACTAGCTCCAACAGCGCCCGCCGGATACTGAGCCAGAACTCCTCTTCATCGGTTCGGGTTAGTTTAGTACCCATCATCCTCCTGCTGTGATCTTCGCTAGCACTTTCCTATCTATTATCTATATCCCTGAACGTGCGCCATCGTCGCCCCTAAGAAACGCTAGTGCCTTTTGGTCGCCTTGGAGTTCGGCTTGCCGTATCAGGATCTGTATGTGTGCCTGCATCCGCTCAAATAACGAGGGCAGCGGCGGCCTCGGTACACCATCGCCTGTTATCATCCAGGTTGCATCGTCTTCGTCGAGTGCATCGCGCCATTCTTGCTCAAATTTCTCAAGACAATCCATCATCACCCCCCGCCCCCCAATCCTTGAAGGAAATCGTGCGCCTTTTGTGTCCTGCATTCAGTTTCCTCCCGATGTGCCTGGCAGCAATCATCATTTGCCCTGATGATGTCAGAAAACTTCGGCCAACGCCACACGAGGAAACTGGCAACCTTATTAGTGCTGTAGTTGTGAAACAGCCATTGCCACCAGTGCGGCTTGTGTCCAATCCTGGCGTGTACTAGGTTGGCCCATTTAGTCCTATCTGGCAAGGGCGGCATGCCGAGGTGAACCGCTACCTTTATTATGTATTCAGGCGAAATGAGGTAACCGCCCACCACGTCGCCGGATGTTAGCATTGCCTCGCGCAATCCCTGTCTGTTCATCCCCCTCCCGCCGTAATCTTCGCCAGCGCCTTCTTGACCACATCCCCGAACGCGCGCCAGATACGCCCGCTCCTGATAAACAGTACGCGCTCGACTGTCTTCCATCCCCGCATGTTGTGAATGCCTGCCTGCCGCTTGCCTTGTACCCATCCCGCATAACTGACGTTCGTGCCGATGATACCTCGCACATAGCGTTGTGTAGACTTGACCCTCACAGTCCACGACTTGCCCAGGTTCTCGCTGGTGGCGTAGGCTCGGCCCGTGACTGTCTTCGTCCCAAATCCTCGTTGATACCACGAATAACCGTTCAGGCCCGGCGGCATGTTCGCGCCTGAGGCGGCGGGATATTCTGCCACACCTGAGCGCACCACCTCGCTCGCCACACGCATGGCGACTTTGAGCCCGCGCTGAACCTCTTTGGGAAACGCTTTCAGCGCGGCTATGAACTCATCTAGGTTCTCGATATAGCAACCGGCGTCAGACATTATATCACCGCATCATAAGTAATCCAGCATCGCCCCCGGGGATGCCGTGGTGGTCCTTGCCCCGCACCATCAGGAAACTCAGCATCAACACCGATAACTGATACCCCATTCAGCGGGCCGCATAAATCACATACAAGTCCGTCATTATTCGTTCGCCATGTCTTGCGCCATTTGATCAGCCCTTCCACCTCAGTAGCCCGCGCCGCCGCTTGGTTACCCTCGAAGTAGGCCCGCGTCACCTCTGTAACGCCTATCATCTGTGCCCGGCTCTGGCCGAAGGCAAACATCTCATCGAGTGTGCCGAACAGGTCGCCCATCGTCGAGCCCGGCGTGTCGAGCCAGATAGCCAATGTTTGCCGAACGCCCTCTTTTGTCGTAGCATTGACGCCCTTGATAAGCTCCCCTGAATGCCGGCGCGCCCACTCCACCGCCTCAGCGTTCGGCAGCGTCCAGTCAAGCATTAGCCCCAGGTCTTCGGTCTGCGCCTCCAACGTGGTCGCGCCGTCAACTGCCGCATCGCTCAGCAGTGGCAGAAACAGCGCCAATAGTTCCTCATCCTCGTTCCGCCAGAAGTCGGCATCCAGGCGCTTGGGCAGGTCACCGATGGCCTTACGGCTCTTCGGTATCCCAGGTGCAAGCCGCTTCTTTATGCGCTCCCGCTGCTCGTTCCAGTACTGTAAAAGTGCTACCGTCCACTCGTGTTCGGCCTTGTCCTTCGCCGCGCCCGCTGGGTCTTTCAGGCCGTCTGCCGTCTCACGGATAGGCCGACCAGTCCTCCCGTCGGTGATCGTGGTCTGTTTCAGTATCTTGAAACGTGGCCGCAAAAACGGCCTTAACCTCCTCACTGGTACTGATGCCTGCTAACAGCGCCTTGATGTTTGCTGCCACGCTTGCTGGAATATGCTCGCTCACGAAGTCATACCCACCCGGCTCCTCACCCTCACCCAACCGCCGCAACTCTACTGACTGCCAACGGCGTAGGTCTTCGCGTACCGCGCGACTATCGGATCCCACCGGTGAGGACGCGAACGGCGGCGCGTTGCTGGTGGAGGACTGAAGCCTCGTCGCCAGTGGCACGAGCGTGCCGCCCAGTTCAGCATCTGCCAACTCCACGAGACCCAGGTCTTGCCGCGCCTCGTCTACTGTTTTCACCTGCCAGTACTGGCGGCGTTCATTAACTAGCAATTCACGGTCAAGTGGCCTGATGTCTTCAAATTGTCCACGCAGGTTATCACCGTAGCGCGGTATGATAACCTGTGACGTGATAGCCTCTGCTATCAGCACGTGGAGCGGGTAGACGGTAGAGTTGATGAGGGTGGTCTGCGCCGCCTGTGCATTGGCGTAGGTTGCGTCTTTGGCCCAGAAGCCGCCGGGCACGCCAAAGATACGGTCAACCTCTCGCTGCAAGAACTCACGCCCCGCCAGAAATTCCAGGTCTTTGTGGTTTAGGCCGAACTGTTCGGCTTTCAGATCGCCAGAGCGGGAGACCAGGAACCGGGCGCGCTCCTGTGTCAACTCGTGTACCAACTCTGTCTTGCGCACCTCGTAGTCCCGTTTGCCCATCTTGTCGGACAGGCTGAATAGCGTGCGCAGAACGGCCTCTTTGTCGAATGTTTCCTTGTTCCATCGCGCCGCGCTATAGTCCGCCTCTAGCGCCAGGCGAGCTGCTGATAACGGGGACAATCCACGATGATAATCAAACGGATTGGGCAGGCGGAAAAAGCATACTGTTTCAGGCGGGATGATAACCGGCTTCTGTCCTGATTGCGGCTGATAAGCGTAGCCTGAGATGTACTCACTCTTGTCGGGTATCGGCCTCATCCTGCTGGACGGGATGTGCCATATCTCCGTTAGCTCCCCGCTGTTATCATCTACTAGCCACCAGTACGCCTCGCCGCGCAACTGTAGCCAGGTCATCGTGTAGCGCAGTAGGAACGAGTGATCGGTGAACCGGTTCGGCTTGGCAAGCAGTGTCTCAAACGGATGAGCAACCACTTCCTCTAGGCTCTCTTCGCCTTGCGTATAGACACCGAAAGATGCCCGCGCGAATTCGCTGGCTATCAGGTTGATGTCAGAATACGCCCAGGCCGACGTGATAGCCAGCCGTTCGGCCCGACGCTGTTTCTCATCGTCCATCACTGGCACATTCAACGGCCCGGTACGCGGCGCCTCACCCTCCAGCACGGTAGAGACAGATACGCCGCCCCTGTCACTGGCCTTGGTGTAGCCCATCCCGGTTATCTGTCTGTCAACCCATTGTCGTATGCCCATAAGTTCGTCCTATGCGTAGCCGAAGGAGAATACCTGGCCGGCATCCAGGCCATGCCATGCTAATGCCATCGCCGCGATGCTATCCGGGAGGTGACCGCTTCCGTATACATCATCTACCGATGCATGCTTGTGCTCATTATACATAAAATCAATCATCGGCGCTACTATCTCGCCACGCTCAATAGCGGCAATATAGTTGCTCAGCAAGTCAGAGCGGGCACGACCGACCATTACAAAGCTCGTGGCTGCCGATCTTAACTGATCGTTCACCACATCGCCTAGCCCTGTGCCGTCGTGGACGCCACTGCCGCCATATCGCTCTAGCCGCCTATCAAGCTTGCCTGTCATGACGGGCCAGGGAAGCCGCCCACACCGTTCAAATGCCACCGTCCGTATCGGGTTTGAACTCGCATTCAATGTAGCAACGACCGTCCAATCCTTCTTTTTAGCCCAGTCCGCGCCGGTGGTATAGGGCAATAACTCCACGTTGCCGCTCTCGCACTCTGGGCATTCCTCATCAACCTCAAATAATGCGTCGCACTCCAGGCACTTCATCAGTGGCGGTTCAGCCTCAATATACTCGCCGTTGCCACCGGTATACTTGCCCAGGTCGGCGCGAAACATAGCCTCAACCGACGCGGGTTGAATGGCGCGGCTTTCTGGCGACGGCTCCTGTAGGTCATATTCCACATTCCACATAGCCGCCGTCACGTCTTGGCGCTTGCCCTCAATCTCGGCGGCGTCGAGCCATCCCTTCTCTGTTTCCTTGTAGCACCATTCATGAACCTTCCAGCCCTTCTCCGCTGCCCGCTGTAGCACCTCTGTCATCGTGCCGTCGGCATGCTGGTGCGTACTGGAAATGACAGTCTGCGCCGGAACGCCATCCTTGCCCATCGTCTGACCCATCGCGGCGTCGAGAATACTCAATTCCATTTCGTCGGCCTCATCCAGGCGCAGGCGCTGGGGATGTGGCCCTCTGGTGCTACGCGAGCTTGCCAGTAGCGCCTTGATAGTATTGCCCCATGCCAAGTGCGTCTCCCGTTTCGATGGGTCTGAAACTAGCAGATTGGCCGGCGCACCCTCGTAATCCCAAAACTTTTTGGCATATTTATGTACGTTCTCTGACTGCTCGCCGCTGCCCCCCAAGATGTTTACGTCTGCTTTGAGCGTAACCGCTTCCGTCAGTCCCAACAATGCCAACAGGAATGACTTGCCGCCAAAGCCTCGGCTGGCCTTCCACACCGCCACTCGGTGACGGGCGAAGTAGGCATCAGCAAAAGCCCGCCAGGGAGTACTGTGATTCGGGCATACCTGAACATCCGGTATCTCCACGCCCCAAGCCACACGAATGAATTCGCGCAGGCTGTCCTCGTCTGCGATGGGTAGGTGGAAACGATGCTCAGTCGCTTGCTGTGCCATGCTCTATTATTGTGATAGTGTTTGAAAGCGGCTTGCCGTCGGTTGTCACGTCAAGATGCTTGCTGTCCGTCCATCCCGGTTCACCCGGTCGTTCGCGCCCTGGACCGTAACGTAGCCAGTTGAACGGTGCTTCAGCGAACACCTTATTTTCAGCCGCAACGCGGGCTTGAGCACGAGCTTGCCGAACCTCAATGCAAAACGTGCGAAACGGCTCCTCTGCCCGCTTCTCCCCTCGGTTCATCCAGCGCCGAAAAGTTCCTGGATCGATTCCGACGGCCTGCGCCGCTACATAGTCAAATGCACCACCACGAATGTACTGGATGATGAGTTTATGCACTTCCGGCGTCAGTTTCGTTCGGCGTCCCATTTGCTCCTACTTTGCACCCTGGCTATCCTCATACTTCTTCTTCAACAAAATCTGCTTCCTAGTTACCCAGGCCCTCTTATATTTGGTGTCCTTGAACAGTTTAGAGAAGCCGGTGATGTGCTTGAGCCTCAATATCTCCTCCGCCTCCATCCCCAACTCATTGCAAATATCAGCGTCACTCCATCCATTATCAAGCATTTGGAAAACTAAATTTGACATGCCGTTAGTAGAATGCTTGCCCCTGGCCCGGTTATGCCGTATCGTCGATGCCATTCTATCATTGATGCTCTTGTCAATTACAACGATCGGGAGCAGGCCCCCGCAACTGTCAAGAATGTCCTGGTGGCTCTTCATCACATAATAACGGTGAAAGCCATCCACGATGATGTACTTGTCCAGGCCTGGATCATAGATGGTTACGATTGGCTGGGTATACCCATCATGCTTGATTGAAATGTACAGTAGGTGCAACTCAATTGAAGCGACGAGGTTAGGATTATAGTCATTGGGTTGAACCTTTTCCAGTGGAACCCATTGCACATCACTGATTGGCTGGTCCTCAAGGCTCATTGTATGCCCTGCGATTCGAGCATCTGGCGTATACTGCGCTTGCCTGCGCCGAACCTACCGGTCACGAGATGCCTACCATTGGCGGCTACGAAGGTGCTCTGCTTCGTACCATGATAGTCATTGGTCAATATCACCCCAACCTGCATCTTCATCAGTTTTTGATAGATCGTGTCAGCGTAGCGCCTCTCCTCTGATGAAAAGGACTTCGCCATTTTACGCCTACGGTTCTCATCATAAATCAAATTCTCCAAGAGATAATCGCGATACTCCCGCCAACTCTTGAACATATGGGGCAGGGTTGAGGGAAGCAAGAAATCCTTTGCCATTTGCCCCGCCGTGTTGATGCCAGATATGCGCCTTGTCAATTTAGCCCAGGTATCACCCTCAACCTCTTGGAGATAAAAAAGTGTTTTCACGGCTGTCTCATGATGAACGTTTGATACCCTCATCTCTCTTATTGGTATGCCATACTGGTACATGTAATCGTAAAGTTTGCAGTAGGGCCAGCCATTGTCATATATGGCCTTCCACACGTCAGTGTAACTCCAATCATAGATGGGATAAAAGGTGTAATGCCCCCTCTTGACGTCCTCCTTGCTGCCCCACGTGATGTCTTTGTATGTGATATAGCTGGTCAATCCCATCCGCCGGGCGGGGCTCTCCTCGGCCCTCACACCTGCAAGTCTAGCGACACTGGCGTGGGGATAATGCACTTTGTTATAAGCCTCAAACATGGCGGCAAACCTGTCACATCCATACCTATTGACCTTGATGCTGTCTGGCTCCTTGTCCCTAATCCACTCCTGGCCCTTTTCCCAGCAGTGAAGCCACGGCTCAATGGTTGAGGTGGCATTGAAGAGTCTCATTGGTATCTGCAACCAAAGCGGCTCAACGCGCGGGTCACTCATTATCACCCGCATGTGGTCAATGACCGCTTGCCACTCCGCCTCTTGGTCAATGAACATTGTTTTTAACGGTAATCGGCCCTTTTCTTCTGCTACCTGTAAGGCCAGATTGAGAATGATTGTACTGTCCTTGCCGCCCGAGGTATTGACGATGACATTGGGAAATTCATCGAACAGGTATCGTATTCGATCCAGCGCCGCGTCGAAGACATTTTGAGAAAGGTAAATTTTCACTTTTCACCCGTGGCAATCAAAAAGTTTCCGTACTCTATGATCTCACCACCTAGTTCCTCTTCCCCGCCTGTAAAATGCGGAATCTCCACACCCGTCTTGGTATAAGTCAAAGGATAATACCCGGGCTTGTAGAACATCAAAAGATACTTTCCGCCTGGCTCAAGCATTGTCTCAATCCGTGATAGAGTTGAAGGGTGAATGTAACTCGCAGCGCCAAATAGGGCCACGATGGTATCATATATCCCATCAAAGAAGGTTTCAAAGTGTGTCTTTATGACGTCTTCAGTGTATCGTGGATGCTTGGCTTTCAGCAAGTCAAGCATACCCCCAGAAGGGTCAATGCCCGTATACTGTGCCGGGGAGATGTAGTCCAATAGCAGACCTGAACCGCACCCGATGTCAAGAACGCTACCAACGTCTTGGGGCAACAGCGCGAAAACGTCTCGATTCTCTCGCTCACTCAACTCATCACAAAAGAGACTGTCATACCTGTCCGCAATATCATCATAGGGGCTGCGGGCGTCAACGTGCGCCCTATTGATAAGAATAGTCTTGGGTATTGGCGCGCCCATCGTCCAGTATTTCATGCCATTGATATTGAATTTAGTATACCAGGTGCGCCCATATCTTTCCTTGTAGCCGTATCGCCTGATCAGGGTGACTATCTCATTGAATAACTCATCATTGTACCACTCCCTTCGCAAGGTATACCAGTGGGGAGCGTGCGGCATAGTCTTGGCGAAAATCCATCGCTTGCTCAATAAGGTCTTGCAGATGTGATTAAAAACGTCAAGGCTGGGAATATTCACAGTATATCCCGCTTATTCAAAAAGAAAATCTCCGCACAGTGGGGGCAGGTAACTTCAACCTGATCAACATCTGTATCCTCAAATCGACCTTCAAGCCGTTGCCTCTCTCGCTCTATGTCATCATCTGTTACTATACCACCCGCGCTAGTAGGGTTAAGCGAGGGACTGAATGGAGAGTCGTCCTCAGCCAATCTCTCCAACAGCGCCTTAACCGCCTCGCTCTCAGTCTCTACCGTCTCAAGCAAGGCATCGAGGGCGTCCGATTCGGCTTCCGCGAGGGCGGCGATAGGATCGAGGGTTGCGAGTATCAGTCGCTCCTGCTCCTCTGTCCAATTGCCAATGAGAACAGGAACCGGCCCATCGTGATCAATCTCCCGGCGCAGGTGGCCGTCAATGAGCCTATTAGTGCCTTCGTTGAAAAGCAGCGCCCCCGCCCACCCCACCTGATCAACAACTGCCTCTACCGCCTCCTTCTGTGCCTTTGGATGGCGTCGCCAGTTCGCCGGGTTGGGCGTGAGGGTTTCGGGATCAATCCATTCTAGCCGTAGTTTATCACTCATAACCTATCCCAAACCGGGCGGCGGGAAAGGAGAGAGGAACCCACCGCCCGGCGTCTCGCAGCCGCTGGGGACTGGCTGCCTGGTATGCGCGGGTAAAGGAGGATGAAAGCCCGCGCTTACAATCACGTTCCTGCACTCATGGCACGGGTGAATTCATCCAGGTTTTCGATGTAGAGACCGGCGTCACATTCCCGTACCCACGGGGCGAGCGACCTGCCACAGCGTGGGCAAATCCAGCCCCGCCGCCCAGGAGATGGCGGCGTGTACGTCACCAGTCCAGGGGGGCCAAGATAGTTGGGACACCCTGGCTGATGCTCCCCTGCCGTATTTATGTCACAATAGGGACAAGAAAAGCCAATGTTACTAGACGCCGCCGTCAACATGAAAAACCTCCACGCCTATTTCGTGGCCTTCTCTGCGCTGTCCTCTTTGGCGATGGCATAAATCAACATAATCGCCACGGGCTGGATCGCCGCAATCAAAAACTCGACATCCGGCCCACCCCAGTAGTGCAATACCACTGAGATGATGGTGTCGAGCACAAGGATGAGAAACTTGCGGGAATACAACAGTTTGAGAAGCGGCCCCACGATCGGATTCATCACAGCCTCCTAAATTTAAGTTTACCACCGGTGGCTTGTGCCTGCCGGTAGTCATGCATCTTACACCAGTATACCACAGTTTAGGCCGAATTGTCAAGTGAAAAGAGAATACCTCTTGACAACCTGCTAAAAGTGTGCTAAAATAGAGACAGATTAAAAATTCAATGGCTTTGGCAGGCCAAAACGAACATCCAGCGGAGACGCACCTTATCTCATGCCGTTGACCAGACCCTAATGGATGCTCGGGGAACTTGCCAACGGCCAACGGCAGGAGATAGCGTGCGTCTTTTTTCGTAGATAGGGATTGTCCGTTTGTGGGCAGTCCCATCACAAACGGCTACAACGTATCACCAATCGTGCGGGTGATACCACAACAGCAAGACAAGGCCGTAAGACCCAGGCTAGCCGCAAGGCGAAGAGGTTGGTGAGCACGAACGAGCAAGGGGACAACTACCAGGATGATCCGCTGCGTGAAAACGGGAAATCTCCAGGGCATCAACGGGCTGCACTGGCTGGAGGCCGTGAGGATACAATACCGTGAGTAACTGGATGAAGGCAAACGACCGACCGATTGCCATTTGCCATAGAGTCCACTCTAGCAATAGGGTGGACTCTACTTCACTCTCTCCCTCTTGCCTAGCCAATCGGTAACGCCAATCTGAGAGTGAGTTTCTCATATCGGTGAAGAACAAGGAGCAACGATGAAAATCATATCATTAGGCTGGGGCGTGCAATCATTTGCGCTGGCTGCAATGTCAGCACTGGGAGTACTGCCAAGGGTTGACGCGGCGGTACATGCCGATACGGGTCACGAACGCGCTGAGACTTATGCTTTTGCTGAGAGGTGGACGCCGTGGCTAGAGGGACACGGGATTCGCGTTGTGACAGTATGCACTCAGGACGGTTCTAATCAGGTGATGTGGGATGAAACTGGGCGCACGATGGTGCCGCTATTTACACTAGGGCTAAAAGGAAAGGGGATGCTGCGCCGCTCTTGTACTGACCGCTGGAAGATCAGTGAAGTGAAACGTTGGACTAGAACGCAAATACAAAAAGGGGAAGTCGCTCAAACCTGGCTCGGTATCACGTGGGATGAGGCGTACAGAATGAAGCCGTCTAATGTCAGTTACCAGCAACTTGTATATCCTCTTATTGAGATGTTCGGCAAGCCAATGTCTCGTACTGATGTAATATGCTGGCTCAAAGACAACGGCCTGGAAATACCCGTCAAATCATCTTGCGTATTCTGTCCATTCCACGACCGCGCAACCTGGCGCGAAATTCAATTGAGCGGTAATGGTGATTGGGAAAAGGCACTGGCAGTTGATCAGGCAATCAGGAATAAGCGCCCCGGCTATCTATGCTACCTGACAGCAGAGCGAAAGCCGCTTGACAAGTGCGACTTCCGTAGCCAAGAAGAACACGGACAATTGAACCTATGGCAGACAGAGGAGCAGCGATGAAACTGGGAGACTACGAACTGGGACCAGGTAGCGAGCACGAGGGCATCTACACGGGGGACGCGCGGGAGCTGGCGCAGGGGATACCGGATGAAAGCGTGGACTTGATTTTTACGGATCCCGTGTACCAAAACATAGATGACTACCGCTGGCTGGCAGAGACGGCGGCGAGGGTGCTGAAACCAGATTCGGCTTGCTTGGTCTTCTACGGTATCGGGTATGCACCCCAAACAATGCAGGCACTAATTGAGGGCGGCCTATCCTTTCGGTGGCAGATGGTGCATTACATGCCTGGGCAAAACCAGCGTGGGGCCTACAGAACTTTTAGCAACTGGAAGGCGATGCTGTGGATGGAAAAGGGCACTAGGCATCCAGACCACCACATTAGAGACTTGATACTTGACCGCTCTGTACGGGTGCTGCCAAGTGGGGCTAATCACCGGTGGACAAAAAACGCTGACACCGTGGCCTATTATCTGACAGCGTTTTGCTTGCCAGGCGCAACTATCTTCGACCCCCTCACCGGCAGCGGCACAGTTCCCGCCGTCTGCAAGATGCTAAGTCGCCGCTACCTCGCATTTGAGATTGAGCCCGACGTAGCCGAACTGGCCCGCGATCGCGTTCGCCAAACTCAACCGCCGCTCCCGGGCTTGACGCTGGAAACACAAGGGGCGCTTAACCTAACAAAAACTTGACAACCGTCACCAAATATGATACAATACAAAAGCCGCACCAGTCGCAGAACCGGCGCGGCAACGCCACCGCTGAGGAGAGGCCAGCGATAGCATCATCAAGGATTGTAGCACGAACGGCGAAAGATGACAAGCGGCCTACTCGGTGGATTGAGTAGGCTTTTGACGTTTAAGGAGGATTGACATGCATAGCAATGAACAAACAGCACGCATCGTCAGGCTGGAACGCCTGGTCGCTGAACAGATCAACAGTGAACAGGCAGCACGCATCATCAAATTAGAACGTCTGACCGCCGAGCAGGCCAAACGCATTGAGCAACTGGAAACCTGCGCCATGCTGAACGCTGATGCCATTGGCTGGATTGAGCAGATAAAGGCTGTATTGGTGGAGCAAGGCGAACGTATTAAGAGATTAGAGGCGGCACTTCCCAAGATGGGGCAAGAAAGCGAAACGCCTTCACTGCGCAAATATCTTAATGAAAAACACCTGGGGCTGAAACCCGCTGCGTCACCTGAACCTGACAGGCCGCCACGCCCACAGACATTACCGTCAGAATCGTCAATACGGCCAGTAGCCGAACGATATGCAACGTACATGGATGCTGCACGGTTAGCGTGCAAGCAGGCGGCAAGCGCAATCGCTCGCATCGACCGTGTACAGTGGGCAGGGTTTATATGCTCTATTTTGGAGCACCTTGATAAAACTGCCCGCGGCGATACGTATTTGAGAAACTTGCGGGACAGCATCACGGCACGACTCAAGACAGGGAGATGGTAAGGTGAAGCAACTCACCACCTCAGTCATCGTCGCTGCCCGCCAGGTCGACACCGTCGCGGGCGGCCTGGAGGCTATCGTGCTCGCCCTCACCTCCCGTGCCGCCGGGTGGATCGCCTGCGTGCCGACCATCCTGCTTACGGCCAGATCGTGCGAGGTGATATTCAGCCTCACGCCGATGGAGGCGTTGGCGTCAGCCGTGGCGTTGGAATTGGTCGGTCAGAGTACCGTCAAGACGTGGCTAGCAGCGAAGGAGTGGAATCGCATAAAGCGCGTGAGTGACGCGCCCGCCAGTGCGTGGTTATCCCTGATAATCACCGTCGGCTATTTCGTGATCGACTTCGCGCTGATCGCGATATTGCAAGTGCCGAAGGCACGGGTAGAGCCAGTTTACTATGCAGCACTGTTATTCCCGCTGGCGCAGGTCATCTCGACCATCACAACCGCTGAACGTGCGGCGCAGTTCGGGCGGGAGGCGGTGGCGGAGGAGGATCGGGAGAAGCGGCGGACGGCGACGGCACTGGGGAAGGCGAAGGCTGCGGAGAGAAGGGAAAGGGAACAAGCGCAGGCTATGGAAGCCGAGCGCGCACGTGCGCAGGATACGGCGCAGCCTGCGGAGGTATCCGTATCTTTTTCGGATAACGGTGGAAGCAAGCCGTATCGCGTTTGTACCGCCTGCGGTTTTACGGCGCAGTCGCCGCAGGCCTGGGCAGGGCATTGTAAGGGTGCGCAGCACAAGCGCAATACTGCGGAACTTGCGCCGCTCATTTCCGGCAATGGAGGCCATGCATGATCATTACCGACAGTATCCGACGGTCCGCGCCGTGGCACATGTATCTATCATGAAACGCAAACAGAGAGCTAGTACCGCCAATGGTGCTACCACGCTCAGCATTAAGCCGCCACCTCCTCGCCGCTCGGCAATTGAGAGTGAAGTCGCCGTTCCTGTGCTGTGGTCGGTGCTGCTGGCGGGTTCGCTAGCCGTCGCGGCAACGCTGGCCGCGCTGGCCGTTCGCGAAGTAGCCGGGGCCGACTGGGACTGGTGGTTACCGCTGGCCGCAGGTGGTAGCACGGGAGTGCTTGTGTTCGCTTGGCGGTGTATCGTCTGCGAGCAAGACCGTCGGGCACTGTTACTCTGGCCGATGGAAACCGCATTAGGGCAAGACCTGGACCAGGATGGCTATATCGGAGAGCCAGAGCAGCCAGGAGTTGAACCGGTGGCGCAAGAAGACCACAGGGTGATTTATGTACATGATCCCTATAAGCGACAGCACGACCGGAACGCCGTTGACTTCCGGCATTTCCTCAAACAGGCCTACGGCGAGAAAGGCACGACATGGAGAGCGTGGGATGACGAACAGCTCCCCAGTGGCCGACGGGTGACGCGGCCCCTATGGGATATGTGGACGGGGAGGTTGGTACAAGCGGGGCTAGCGACGAGAGACTATCCCACGGCTCCCTTGGTACTGGCCTGTGACTATCGTAAAGCCCTCGACACGCTCAGGAATGTGCTGTAAGTTGTGTTGTGTTGTGCTGTGTTGTGGACGCACAGCACGCACAAGTGGGCACAAGAGGCAGCGGGGTGGGGAGAGAGATAGTCTATTAGAATTTTAAGGGAGGCAAGAACAAGAAAATGACAGATAAATATCGCGTAGTGTGCTTTCGGAACCAAGGCTTTGGTTATCTCGGCCAGGCAGACTGGGATCGTATCTCCGACTTTGATAGACGCGAACGCGTGCGCGTCCTCGCAATATGTGACATTGAGGCAGACGCAGAGGCGATGTGCGCCAGGCTGCCCCAGGGGTGGCAAGACAAGCCGGGCTTACATTACACCAACGGCGAGTGGTGGTCGAGCACGGGTGAGACTATAGCCAACTCGGCCGGGCAGGCGATGGAGTTATTCGCGCCCGCCGATCGCCCCGTGCCCGTCGTTTTGCGGGAGCGCGTCACACAGGAACATGCGCGAATAGTCCGAGGCAAGCGACCATCGGCGATGACCTGTGCTGATCGGCGGGTACTGGCGCTGGCTAGCCGAGAGGTGCTGGCTATTGAAGCGGGTACGGCGTGACGCAATAAGCGCCTATCCAGGCCATGTATAATGAGACCCAGCGCATCGTATCTCAAGTGCTGGGTCTTTTTGCTACCTGTGCATAGTGCAGCAGACTACTGAGAAGAATAGTACAAAAACTCAGTAGTAATACGCAGATGAAAACTCAGTAGAACTACTGAGAAAAATTGATGAAAAGATCAGTAGTTTGCACTATTGACAAACGCCTGTTTTTGTAATATAATATTAACAGATAAGACAAAGAGCACATTAACAAGGGTGAAAATCTAAAAGCCGAAAGTGGAGAGGACAGGACGCGGAGACAGACGGAGGCACTCAGCGGAGACTAACAGAGATGGACGGCCAGAGGATTGGATATAGCCCAAGCGCCGGAGGAGGCGATTGGGCAGGGTCGGCGGGTAAGAGTCCCGTCTTGATAACCAAGAGAGAAACCCTAAAGGAGAACTTAAAATGTACCAGGTGAAAATGCAAGACGGCAGCATTAAATACTCTGACAGCAGAAAGCACCAGGTAGGCAGCTGGTACGAGGATTGGGCACACAACAAGTGGTACATCATCTTGACCGTTGAGGCGGGCGAGGTAATGGGCGAGTATGGGATCGACAAAGTGTGGCTTCACACAATGCGTGAGGCGACAGCGGAAGAGTTGGCAGAAAAAGCAGAGCAGGAGGCAGAATGGAACGCCAAGACCTCGGATGAGCGCATAAGTTCAAACCTCAACAGTCTAGCGAGTGAGTTCCCCGGACTGGATTGGTAACACAACCTTGAACCTGAAAAGGAGATTGCGATGACTGATTACAAGTTTCAGACATTCACCGTACCAGACATCCCCATTCCACCAAATCTCATGGTGGCGCTCCAAGATTGTGACGGTGTCCAGTTCGTTGAGGAACAGGACATTATTGATGCAATTGAGAGCGGAACCGTCGAACAACTCATCCAGGAGTTGCGGGAAGGGATGAAGGAAGCGGAGGAGGTGGGTTTTTGAAATGTTACCAGTTAGCGCGATCTGGCAAAAACGCGCAGGGTCGCGGGATGAACAGCCCGCCTGATGAGTTCAGATGAGAACGAAACCCACTAAAAGGAGAACAGGAAATGACGAACCGGGAGAAGGCGCGGGAGGTCGTAGCACAGGCCGGAGGAGATGAAAACGAGTGTCTAGATTGGTTGAACGACGGCGACGGTGCCGTCATGGAATTGGATGAACTCGTAGTTGAGTGGGTCGCATGTGGCTGCGAGTACAGCGCGTAGGCATAGGCCACGCGCAGGCAGCGGGCCGGGCTTCGGCCCCTGCTGGCCGCTACTCGACTGGGACATCAAACGAGGATAGGTGAGTAACCCAGTATCTCACCGGCGGCCAGTAGTGGCCGAGGGCGTGACAAATTATCTAGTGAGAAAGGGAGAGCAATAATGGAGATAAGGCATCTAAAGGACATTACGAAGGATATTCGGGCCGAGTTGAAGACTCGGTTTCCAGAGTGCAAGTTCAGTGTGAGGGTAAACCGAGGTATCGCAATCGCAGTATCTCTGATGACCGCACCGGTTACACCATTTGCAAGCCTGGTTACCGTGAACGGATATGAGCATGACGGTGAGTATGCTCAACTCAATCATTATCATATCCGACAGGATGCCTACAAAGAGAACTGGATCAGCAACGGGTACTACCTGACCGAGGACACTGTAAAGATGCTGAACGAGGTTATTGAGATTAGTGGGAGCCACGGCTATGTTCGTTTCTTCCATTTGGAGATAGGGCAATGGGACAAGCCCTTCGCTATAAAATAGTTCATCAGCCAGGCGCGGCCCCGTGTGACCGCGCTGGCACAGAGGAATAATGACTATGAACACTAAAAGTCTGGTTGGCATACTCCGCAGATGGCATATCGTAGACGGGCTGCTGTATTGTCCTCAATGCTGGGGGCAATACTTGATGCAGTTCCACGATACTGCGCCGATAAGACAAGATGCTCGCGACGGAAATACCGAGTGGGCGCGCCGCTGGCCAGTGTGCGAGAAGTGCCAGCGCGATGCTAGAGAATCTTGAAGTAAGGCGCGAAGTGATGATGAGCACAGGAATAAAAGGAGATAAAAATGGAGAAACAATTTCAAATAACGGTGAAGGATCGAGACAATAAGCAGCATGTGACCGTGCTGCTTGATGGTGAAGTAGTGTACCGGGCCGTCTTCAGGGACGGTTGGGGCATCTGCAACTTCCGGGTTACCGAGGTAGGAGGCCTGAACGAGTGGCCCTTCTACCTGATGTACACGGATGGCTCGGGTGACGCCCGGGGGCTTGGCTTTTGTTTGGAGTAGGGAAAATAGCAACCCGCCGCCTGGGTCGCAGGTGCGCAGGTGGCGGCAATCACAAGAAAAGGGGAGACGAAAATGAAAACGCTTATGGTAACTGGAGATGAAACGCAGGCTTGGAGGGAGTTACTTGGAGAAAATGTCATCGGACTGTTCGATGACAACGGCGGAGACCCAGACGGCAACGCCTGGCTCCCGTTCGAGTTCATTGACAGCATCGAGGGTGCTGCGGTCATCGGCGCTGACCTGGGCGTGATGGTTGGAGCCCTCTGGCTCGACGATGAGGAAATTGCGCAGACGCTCGGCATTGAGGATGTCTTGGCGCTCGCGGAAATGTGCGAGGATTGGGATGCTTTCTGTAATGCGGTCGATGACCGCGTCCAATGCTGGGCACATTACAATGGCTATGGTACAGATGATAGCCGCTGGGTCATCGTGAGAAAATAGCCGCCCCACCCTCGCCACCGGGCTATCGACGCCCGGTGGCAGAACCTAGAGAGAAAAGGAGAGAGCAACAATGAGTATCAATTACAATCCAACCTGCAAGAATGAAGTAGTGGTCTGTCGTTGTCCTAACTGCGGGGCTGAACTGTATGGCACAACTCAGGACAACAGCGTGGTATGCGCCGAGTGTGGGGCGCAGTTCGATCCTAATGAACAGCGCCAGGAATATACCAGAGAGAAGTAGCCAGCCCTCATCCAGGCCGCAATGCCTGGCAGCCGACCCGACGGGAGCCCGCCCGGCGCAGAGCCGAAGTGTGGTCAAGCCAGCGGTAACGAGCGTGCGTAGTAAATTTGGGCTGGCGATACTGTAACACGCTGACCACTATGACGCAGAGCCGGGTATGCAAGCGCCACCGGTGAGGCTGGGGGAAAGCTAATAGCAAGTTCATAAAAAGGAGAGTAAAATGCAGTACGAACTCAGACAGATCAAGGTTAGCCTTCTCATGCTAATGAGAAAGCAGCGACCATTGGAATGGTCACTCTTTGACAAGGGTCACAGCGACAAACTTCTGTCCACGGACGCCTACGGTGACGGCGTCTTGGACACAGACGTACTGATAAAAGGCACGCCATGGACAGGGGGGCCAAAAACCGAAGAGGAGTATCAGCATTTAGTAGAACTGGCGGAGGAGGTATTCATTCCGCATGGGGAGGTTACTATAGCCTATAAAGGAGAGAAAATGCAAACAGAACTGATAGTAGATAGGGAACAAATTTGTCGCATTGCAACAGACTACTGCATTCCAGTCAAGCGCATCGCTCAGGTGCGCAAAAAGACTTGCGGCGGTGGTTATAGTACCTACGAGGTGCTAACCGCCAAGGGCAAAGGGTGGCAGGGCTGCGGGCACGCCATGTGTTCGCAATGCAAATACGGGAGTGCCGAGGGCGTCGTTGGAGACGATGCCATAGAGGCATACATGGAAGATTGGCTTGATAAATTCTTCGCCGGTGAGTCTATGCCAGATTATGTCAGGCGTTGCCTGACGAGTGATACCTGGGCAGAACACTACCGCAGTGTCCGCCCCCTCACAGGAGGGATTAACAAGGTCTTTTGGAGCGTCTGAGGAGCCAGCAACCCGCCCTCCGACCCTGGCTGAGGCGGGAGCACAAAAGCATAAGGAGGAAACGAGCAATGACCTACCATTATCATGTTATCGAGTGTCCACATTGCCATCTACACTTACAGCGGGGCTGCGGCCTAAAAAGTTGCACAACCGCCACCATCAGCACAGAGCCCTTTGTGTCTTCGGATGGCTATGTGGCAGAAAGAGCAACCTGTATTGAGACAGGTGGAGCCTATTATGTAGATTATGGTGACAGACCCGCGCAACCCGCCCCCGCCCCGGCGCTGAGACAGGAGCGCCCCACCCTACCCAAAGGAGGAAAATGATGGGTAAGAACATCTGCATAATCGAGGACTGGACGCGCGACCTGGAACTGCCGGGGCTGGCTGACGGCGCTGAGATTTACAATGCCCCCCGACCGTTCCCGTGCCACCAGGCCTGGACAGGGCCATTTATTCACGGCGTGTTTTACGGCGCAATATTCCCCGATCGGGAATTTGCAGATGGCTACCGCGAACGCGCAATTGACCTGGACGCCAGCCGCTTGGTATTCGTGGCCCGCGCAACAGTTGAGGCGTGGGGGCGCGAATACTGCCAGGAGCACGGCGTCGATTATGGCGACTTCACCTTTGATGACATCGTGAGGTCGTACCTGCATAAGGAGGAAAACGATGAGCTTTGATCAATGGATGCAGGCGGTAGATAACGCCGTGTGGGCATTGGTAGGCTGTAGTGTTTATGACCTACCAGACACCGATTTTGCACTCTGGTACGAGGACGAAATGACGCCTGAGCAGGCCGCAGAGTTGACTATCAAGGAGGCAATATAATGAGCGATCCGGTGACAGTCGAAACCGCCGAGATGCAGCGGCGGGAGGCAATGGCCACCCGGCCCCAAGACCAATTCGTCGGGCGGGGCAAGTTCTCCTGCTGCCTGATGTGCGGCAGCGATGACGGGATGCAGGCGACACCTCGCGAGGTGTTGACGCTGTTAAGCGAGGGGATCATGGCGCTGTTAGCGCCGTGGTATTCGGAGCCAGGCAGCGAGTGCCTATTCCACGCCTGCAATGCATGTAACCGGCAGGGCGTCATCCCTGCTGGCTATGTGCGAATGTGGCTCGCCGATATACCGGCGTGGATCGCCGCGTCGGGGCGGGATAATCAACAAGGAGGAGAAGATGGTTGATCACTTGGAGGAAGCAAAGTCAAGGGCCGTGAGGGCGCAGGATGAAGACGCGCCAGAGTGGGTATTGGCCGCCGCGCAAGAGGCGACGGCCCACGCAATAATCGCGCTGGTCGAACTGCTGGCCGAGCGCCTGCCGCCACTTGCCGAAACGGCGAGTGAGATTCGCGCCCGGCACAGGAGGGAGGAACTGCTTTTGAGAGATTGAATACAAATACTTGACAAAGCCCATACTTTATGTTATAATAGGTCAAGATAGGTGTTGGCCCAAACCGCAGAAACAAAAGGAGGCCCCGGCAACCAATGACAGTCCAAACTACTATATCCGAAACAACATATGCTATATGCAGTTACAGCGCAGCCGCCGGGCTGGCTCCCCGGTGACTGTGCCAGAACTAGCACAAAGGAGAGATAAGTGACTACAGCGTTGACAATTCGTAACGAAATGGATGTGATGAGCCTGGGCGAGGTGTTAGCCAGATCGGGCTACTTTCAGGACGCCAAGGGTGCAGCCCAAGCCGTTGTGAAAATCCTCGCAGGACAGGAAATGGGATTCGGGCCAATTGCCTCAATGACCGGTATTAACATCATCAAAGGCCAGGTATCACCCTCTGCTAATATCCTCGCCGCCGCCGTCAAGCGCAGTGAGAAGTATGATTATACCATCACCTCTCATGGCGCTGAGATATGCGTTATAATGTTCTGGCAGCGTTCACCCGGCGGCGAGATGATAGAGATCGGCGAGTCGTCTTTCACTAAAGATGATGCAGCCAAGGCCGGGCTAACGGGTGGCAACTGGGTAAAATATCCACGCAACATGATGTTTGCCCGCGCGATGAGCAATGGCGCACGCTGGTACTGCCCGGACATTCTCGGCGGCCCTCTCTATACACCGGACGAACTGGGTGCAATCGTGGATGGTGAAACCGGCGAGATCATACACGCGGAGATAGTTGAGGCTGAACCATCCTCACCCGCCCCCCCCCCCCC
>Ga0209345_10000569_pt1 | contig 47019 bp, 50 predicted proteins | sample Cruoilmetagenom7_FD_187294 | JGI IMG/M metagenome (GOLD analysis project Ga0209345, IMG submission 187294) | Oil polluted marine microbial communities from Coal Oil Point, Santa Barbara, California, USA - Sample 7 (SPAdes) (version 2) | ecosystem: Environmental > Aquatic > Marine > Oil seeps ... | reverse complement strand
TTAATTGGATTAAAAATATTTTCCACTACTATTTCTCCTAAATTTTATATCATTTATTATAAATTTATTATATAGCATTTTAATAGCATTTTAAAATATAGTACCATCAAAACTACAAAAAAAAAATTTCGTTACCTTATGTAACAAAAAAACAACGCTCAAATCTTAAACTATCCTTTTTTAAAGATTTATTTTAATTTTAAGAAAATCATAGAGGTCATAATTACATCATTTATTGCGTCATGTTTCCCCAATCTTGGAAGAGATAATTTCTTCATTATTACATCAAAACGTAAGTCAATATTTCCTTCTGGATACTTTTTAATCATCTTATCATAATAGAGTGCTGAAACCTCAATTTGTTTATTTGGAAGAGTTATTCCTAAGTTTTGTTTGGTATATTTATTTATCATTGCACAATCAAATTCTAAAAAATACCCAACTAGTGGGCGATTACCAATGAACTCTAAAAAATCAGTAATTACATCATTTATATCAAGTGCATTTTGGATATCACACTCCCTTATATGATGTATTTTTATACTTTCACTATTTAAAGGTTTTTTTGTCTTTGCAAATCTTTCAAACTTTTTACTATGTATTATTTTATTCCCTTTAATAATAATTGCACCAATTGAGATAATTTCATCTTTTTTGGGACTTAACCCTGTTGTTTCACAATCAAAACAGACATATTCATCACCTTCATAAGGTTCAAATAAATATGCATAATTATTATCTTTTAATCTTTTTTTATTAAAATATTGTTTTATTGTTTTAAACATAGCTACTAACTTATCATATTTAATTTACAATGATATGTAATAAATTTTTTAAATTTATTTACAATTTTAAAACTATCTTTTAATAAATCTTTTTCAAGAATTGTTAGTTTTGAAGGATTTATATAATTATCTAACTCTTCTCTTTTATCAATTTTTTCAAGTCTAAATTTTAATCGCAAAGTCAATAAAAAATTAAATGATTCTATAATCTCATTTGTAAATTCATCATCCAAAACACCTAATTCTCTTAAAGCTTTAAGTCTATCAATTGTATTGGTTTCTTCTAAGTTTTTTTCTATTGCCAAGGTTCTAATACCATGAACGATAGGGAAAATTCCACCTTTTTTAATATCTAATTCATCTTTATGTAAATCTTTATCAACAACAAAATCACTAAATAATCCTAAAGGTGTCTCAAAAGATATTACAGGTTTTGCAAAATAGGGATAAAAAGATGGAGCATTTTCACATATTTTGATAAGATATGCTTTGAGTAAAATTAAAAGTGTTTTATCTCCAGTAATAGCAACAGCATCAAAAAAAATAGCCAAATTAATATAGTTTTCCTCATTTGGTTTATGTATCCAATTAAAAATAGTCTTTTTAAATTTTGTAATGTTTTGTACCCAAAATCGGTTTGAGACCATAATATTACCATCACAAAGAGGATAACCAAACGACACAAGATACCCCGTAAAAGTTTTGGTATACTTCATAACGTCTTCATAATCCATACTACAATCATCTGATAAAATCAAAGCATTATCTTGATCTGTTCTCAAAATCTGCTCACTTCGTCCTTCACTACCCATTATAATAAGAGTTGATTTTTCTTTGAGTTCTTCTGGTGCTGTAAGTTCAAATAGTTTTTCAAATAACTTCTCATTAAGTTGAGATATAAGTTTAGAAATATATCTTACTTTGACACCTTTTTCATATAAAACTCTTATAGTTCGTATAAACTTACTACTAGCTTCTTTTAATTCATCAACAGTTTTAGCATCTTCTATTAACATACTTGTTGAATGCGTATGAGAGGCAAAAAAACTACTTAAACTAACAATATCTAATATCCCAATAATCTCACCCTCTTTTTTAACAACGAGTCTTTTAAGATTATGTTTTGCCATTTGTAATTGTGCATTGAATAAAAAATCTGTAGCTTCAATATATTTAAGTCCATAGGTTGTAATTTGACTCACAGGTCCGTCTAAATCCATCCGTTTTAAAGCAACTTTTTTTACAAAACTAGAATCTGTAACTATCCCTATCTCTCCATCTGCTCTTCTAACTAAAATTGATTGAATTTTATTGGAAGTCAGCTGAACTACAGTACCATATATACTCTCACGTTCATCTATATAAATTGGCTTTTGTAAATAGGCATCTTCAACTTTTGACATAGCAAAATCTAAAAGCTTTTTTTTCTCTTCATTTTGCATACTAGAATTGAGTTTTTGAGATATTGTTAAGAAAAAATAACTCTCTAAAGCATTATTTTGATACATATATTTCAGAAATATCTCTTTTGGTAAGGCATATAAAATTGATTCTTGTACTGTAAGAAAAGTATATTTGATTTTATTTTCAATCAATGTTATAGGGTCAAAGTATTCATTTGAAGAATATACAGATACCACTTCTTCTTCAAGTTTTTCTTGAACTACACCTTTTATAATAAAATAAAGAAATTCAGCATTTTTAGCAGGAGTTAAAATTTCTTCATTTTCTTTAAAATATAATATATCTAAGTGACTACATATCTCTTCAAGTTCATTACCCAATAAATTATCAAATGGTTTTATATTTTTAATAAAACTTTTTATCTCTAAAAGACTCATTTACTTTCCTTTACTTTCTTAACAACAATCATAATACAATTTATATAAAAAAAGCCCCTTATAAAAGGGGCTTTAATTTGTTTCTAAATTTTAACAAAAAACTTTGTAATTCACTTTTTAGTGATTTACAGCACCATCTGCACCTATACCAGTTTGACATCTAATATTTTGAACATCAAATGCTTCTCTCTCTTTTTTAGCATCTTCAGAGTTATCTGTAATACTAAAGAACCAAATTCCAACAAAAGCAACCGTTACTGAGAACAATGCTGGGTATTTATAAGGGAAAATAGCAGCTTCTGCATCTCCATTTAAAATTTGACCCCATACAATTGGTCCAAGTATAACAAGAATAACTGCTGTTGCAAGACCTAGAGAACCACCTATAAAAGCACCTCTTGTTGTTAAGTTTTTCCAGTAAATTGATAAAAATAATACTGGGAAGTTAGCTGAAGCTGCAATAGCAAAAGCAAGACCAACAACGAAAGCAATATTTTGTTTCTCAAAAGCAATACCAAGAATAATAGCAACAATACCAATAGCAATAGTAGCATATTTTGATACTTTTATCTCTTGAGTTTCATCAACTTTACCTTTTGCATATACATTTGCATATAAATCATGTGAAATAGCAGATGCACCAGCTAATGTAAGTCCAGATACAACCGCTAAGATTGTAGCAAAAGCAACAGCTGAAATAAATCCTAAGAATAAGTCTCCACCTACAGCATGAGCTAAGTGAACAGCTGCCATATTATTTCCACCTATTAATGTACCTTTAGCAATATCTAAATATTCTGGATTTTGTGATACAAGTACAATCGCTCCAAATCCCATAATAAATGTAAGGATATAGAAGTAACCAATTAAACCAGTTGCAACAAATACAGATTTTCTAGCCTCTTTAGCATCAGCAACAGTAAAGAATCTCATAAGAATATGAGGAAGTCCAGCTGTACCAAACATTAAAGCAATACCAAGTGAAATAGCAGATACAGGATCACTTACAAGTCCACCTGGGCTCATAATATCAAGACCCTTTGCATGCACTTCAGTTGCTTCTTGGAACATTGCTTCAAAACTAAATCCAAAGTGAGAAAGAACCATAAATGACATAAATGTTGTACCACAAAGTAATAAAATAGCTTTAATAATTTGTACCCAAGTTGTAGCTAACATACCACCAAATGCAACATATCCTATCATTAGAATACCAACTAAAATAACAGCAAACTCATAAGGAAGACCAAATAAAATTTGAATTAATTTTCCAGAACCAACCATTTGTGCAATCAGATACAATGTAACTGTAGCAATTGAACCAAAAGCAGCTAAAATTCTAATAGGTGTTTGTCTTAATCTATAAGCTGTAACATCAGCAAATGTATATTTACCAAGATTTCTTAATTGCTCAGAGATCATAAATAAAATAATTGGCCAACCAACTAAAAATCCAATAGAATAGATAAGTCCATCATATCCTTTGAAGTAAACAAGACCTGTAATACCAAGAAAAGAAGCAGCAGACATATAATCTCCAGCTATCGCTGTACCATTTTGAGTACCTGTAATTCCTCCACCTGCTGTATAAAAATCACTTGCAGATTTTGTTCTTTTTGATGCCCAGTATGTAATACCAAGTGTAGCAAATACAAATAAAAAAAACATAATAACGGCAGCTACATTTAAGTCTCTTTGACCTGAAACACCTGCATCACCAGAAGCAAATAAAGATATTGCAAATACACTCAACAATAATAATATTTTAGTCATTGTTAATCTCCTTTGATAAATCTTCTTTTACCTTATTTGACAAATCATCAAATTCACCATTTGCTCTATTAACATAAATACCTGTTAATACAAATGAAAAAATAATAATTGCTATACCTACAGGAATACCTACAGTTGTAATTCCCCCACTTAAGCTAGCTCCTAAAACTTCAGGGCTAAATGCAAGTACCATAATAAATGCATAATAAACTACCAACATTAGAATTGTTAGTTTCCAAGCAAAACTACTTCTTTTTGAAACAAGTTCAATATAAGAAGGATTTGACTTAATTTTTTCTACCATCACTTTATCCACAATAATCTCCTTTTTTTAAAATTACAATGATTATATGAGTACAGTGTAGCATTAAAGTAGCATTTAATGCTATTTGTAACTTTTGTGTAATAAAATTTTTAAGATGTTACATTAGTAAACATATTTTAGAAACTTTTGGGAAATTATTATATATTATTTTCTTTCTATGTATTAGAATTAGTAATATTACTAAAGACATAAATGATGTACTCATCATAAGATAAAAAATATTATCAAGCCCACCATCATGGAATAAACTTGCTATGAATCCTACTATTGCAGAGATTTCAAATCCCACAACACCATTTAAAGCAGTTGCTGTAACACTTATTGTTTTAAAGTGTTCAAGAAGTAGTGACATTACATTTGGAAAAATAACCCCTAATGTGGCTATAGAAGTATAATAGTATACAATGACAAAAACACAAAAATATACAGCCATGAAAAAAATACAAAATTGTTGCACCTATAACTGGTGCAATCATAGGTGCTATCATCATAACAAAAGAGATCAACGGGAATATTTTTGCACCCTCTTTCCTATGAAATAGATCCCTTACTATTGCATTTGTATTTACAACAGCAAATCCTCTACCCATAGCTTGAAAAAATCTAAAATAACCAAAGTTGTTCTATACTTGAAGTAATACTAATCATGAAAGAGAATAATATACATAATTCTATTCTGTAATAATTTTAACAATTTTAAAAGGTGAAATATTATTTGAGTTTGCTATTTGAGTAAGTGTTGCTTCCTTTTCATATTTTATATTAGAATTTTTTAATTTTAATTCCACTGTATCCATATCTAAACCTAAAACTTTTATTGAATCTTCAATAGGTGCAGATAAAACTGATTTAATAATAATCCCTTTGCTACTTTTGCCAGTTGGTGCAGTTGCAACAAAACCTAAACAAACAATAATAACTATAATAGAAGAAATTAAAAAAACTTTTTTTGAAAAATATTTTTTCATACTTTTCCAATTAAAAAAAACATGAAAAAATACAACAGCTACAAATATTAATCCCAATATTTCATGCATCTTTTTTACATAATTATCAAAAAAATGAAAAAACATCATCACTCCACTTATCCCTATAACTACAAAAATTAGCATTGTCAATGATGTTGCTGTATCTTTTGAAATAATTCTTTTCATATATATCCTTTAAATTTTTTAAAATTATAGAAAAAACAAATTAATCAATGTTTAACGAAATATAAACAAATTATACTAATTTTTTTGGTATAATATTTTGTTATAAATAAAGGATGAAATTATGAGAATAAAAGCAAAACTAAAAAATGACATTGTTATTGTAAAGATGATGGCTAAACATATTATGTTAAGTCAAACAGAAGCAAAAAGATTTGGTAAAACTGCTAACTACATCACAAATATGTTAGGTTCTGTAGGTGATACAATAGTATTTGAAGCCAGTACAAGTCAAACTTTATCAAGAAATCCATATGTAAAATTTAGATTTAAAGGTGCAAAAAAAGGTGATATTTTAAAAATGTATTGGAAAGATCTATTAGGAAATGAAAAAACAGACACTGCAAAGATTAAATAGTAATACTATCTAATCTTTAATAAGTAGTGCCACTACTTTTCGCACTTGTGGTATTACTACAAAAATAGTAGGAAATGCTACTAAAAATGCTTTCTAGTAAGCTTCTATCCAAAACCAAAATATACCATCAACAAATCCAATATTGATTAGAGTTACAATAACCCATCATAACTATTTGACATAAGTTTATCAATACCATCTATTCCACTTACTCCCTCTTCAATCTTATCTATAATTTTAGTCTCAACAGTACTTGCATCTGCACCGTTTTAATGTTGTTATGGGTCTATTGATAGCAAATTTATACATTTGTTTCTTTTTTCTTTTCTTTCTCTTCATCTAATAAATCATCAAAATTTAATCTTCTATTTTCTATCTCATCTCGATATTTTATATAATCTCCAAAATCAAAAAAGTTATCATATCTTGAATGTTTTTCTTTTAGTGGTTTTGAATGTTTTATAGGACACCAAAACTGCTCAGTTCTTGCAGCTACTTCTCTTACATAAGCTACTACACCATTGAAATACTCACAATACCAACAATTTACTTTTTGGACTCTATCAAGATAAAACAAATTATATCTATCTATTATTACATACTCTTTTCGTTTTACTTTTGGTATTTTATATATAGGAAAACAAATAGTTTGGTAAATAGTTACAAAAATATCAGTCATAATTATAGGGATAATCATAGCCCAAATAAAAGGGATAGTGAGTACTACACCTAATGGGAAAGATGATAGATATTTAATAGAACTTATTATCTTAGATTTACCCTCTTTGATAACTCTTTCTTGGAATTTTGCTTTTTCATTTTCTATTCTATAAAAAAACTTTTCCTCTTTTTTCTTAAATTCTTCAAGAAGTTCATCTTCTAGTTCTTTGATTTGTAAGATAATTTCATCTATTTTTTTATTTTCCATTTTTTTCCTTTTTTATCTTTTTTCTATATCAAAATATACAATTTTCAATGGTAATGTATCTTCATATTTATAGGATAATTTTGGTTGTTCTTTCATAAATTTAGGATAAATAATATAAAGTTTTTTTACCTCATCATATTTTTTTCCATAAGCAAAAAGTTGATACATATCTGACTGAGAGATCTCTTTTTCTTTTGATATTTTTTTCCATTTAGTGTCTGCAATGATAATTTTATCTTTAATCTTGATTTTTATATCTGGTCGGAGAGCAAATTTATTATGACTTTCTACTAGATATTTTTCTCTATCTTGTAAAGATACATCAAAACCTCTTTTTTTAAGATAATACCCCACATAACTTTCAAATAACATATTCATATCAAATAAAAGTGCGAAAGCAATATCTTTTCCACTATATGGACTAAAACTATTTTCAAGTAAAAAAGTTCTACCCCATATTAAAACTTGTTCATAATCTTTCATTTTTCTATTAAGTTTTATTTTTGAAAAATCTTCTTTTATACTATGTGAGATATCTATATCATCAAAAACAAATAAAAATTCTCGTAAGCGTTGTTGGTTTTTATTTGATTTTGATTTTTTATATAAAAATTGTAATGTAGTTTTGATTAATTTATTTTCAACTCTATTATTTACAAATTCATCAAATTCTACATAAAACCTCTCTTTATGTATATAGTTTTGTTTTATTTGTTCATTTATTTTTAGTTTACCCTTGAGGTATTTCAAGTTTTCCTCTTTTTGAATATAATCACTTTTAATCCCTTTTCGTACAAGTTTTGAAACCTCATCTAAAAACATAGATATAAACAGTTCTAAAAGTGGGATTTTTGATGATTTTAAATTTGCTTTATTAATATTTTTAAAAGGTGATTTTGTTAGAGTTTTTAACATTTTTAGTAAAATTTTTTTTGATATTTCTAAACTTTTATCATCTGCAATCTTTGGAACTATCTCTATAGTTGTACCATCGTTCATTTGTATCACACCACAATAATTTTGAGCTTGTAGAACTTTTCCATAGCCTTTTTTTGTAGTGATTTTTAAATATTGAATATGCTCATTTTGAAGTATAAAGCTTTCTAGTTTTATAAATACTTTTTCATCTATGTAGTTGCTTTTACTATTATCTTTAATTTGAAGATAATCATACTCTTTTAATATTATCGTTCTTGCCATTTAAATATTTCTAAGATTAGTATTGTTTCTTTTTCAACTTTATATATAATAGTATATCCGTTATAGACTAAGTCACGATATGCTTCATCTTCAAAATAATATGAAGGTCTAAACTTATAAGGAAAGTGAATCAAGTTTCTTATTATACTATTTAATTCATTTTCGAATTTTTTAGCTACTGTTTTTTTATCTTGTGCTATATATTTTAAGATACTAAAGAGTTGCTTTTGAAAAAGCTTATCTTTAATGATTATCATCTTTGGATGCCTAATTCTTCACTAAAAAACCTATCCGTTTGAGTTTCATACTCTTCCTCTGTGATAAAGTCACCTGCACCTATTCTTTTCTCAGCTTCATACACTCTTTGTCTAACCTCTTCAATACTACCTATAACTACTTTTTGAGGATAATTATTTTCGAAATTATATTCACTATCGTCAATAACTTCTACTTTATTATCTTTTACAAAATTTTCTACCATCTCTTTAAACTGAGGGAAAAAGCTATCTTCTATTTTTAAGTTCATTGTTTGCATTTCATGACTCCTGCTTATTTAATTTTATTTTATCATAGATTTTTATATATGATTCTTTTGAAAAGTTATTACTTAAATTATAAGTAAACTTCTCCTCTTCTATATACTCATCATTTATACTATCAAATATATTTTTAGCTTTTAACTCTTCTTTTAATATAAATCCATCACTTAATACCATCAATATCTTTTCCCAATCATCATAAAAGTACTCTTGTAAAAGTGGAATAATTTTGTTCCTAAAAATATTACTTAATTCTTCTAATGTTGGATTATCCTTTAAACTCATAAAATAAGCGTGTCCTATAGTATGGTCTCTATCATACAGGTATTCTATTCTTTGATTAATCTTTTCTAAAAGAGATTTTATATTGATACCCTCAATATCTTCTATTTTTTCTAATACTTTCAAATCGGGCATCATCTCTATAAAATCAAACCTTCTTCGTAAAGCAGTATCCATCAAAGCGATGCTTCTATCAGCTGTATTCATAGTACCTAAGATATATAAGTTTTGTGCTACTCCAAATTTTTCTTTTGAATAAGGTAGTTCTAAAATCAACTCATCTTTTGACCCTAACCTCTTTGTGTTTTCAATAAGAGTAATTAACTCTCCAAATATTTTTGAGATATTACCTCTATTTATCTCATCTATCATAATTGCATATTTCTCATTTGAATTATTAAAATACTCAGTTCGTTCTTCTTTTGTTAAATTGCAAAACTCGTTTATTGTTCCAGTAAATCCAGTTAATTCTATAGCTTTTTGAGATGCATTATAAAATATACCCTTTTCTATTGTATATTTTAATTCATTATTTTCTTCATCTTCAAATATTGGCTTAATACCTTCAATAAACTCTTCATATCCATAGCTTTGATGAAATGTACAAAAAATAAAGTTTTTCTTCTCTATAGAATGTTCTTCAAAATTTATATATTTTTCATATAAGTCAATAACTTCTTTTATATCAGTTTCTAAAAGTTCTTTATCTACAGTCCATATACTATCTTTTGACTTATCAAAGAGATATGGTAAAGATTTATTTTTATATTTTACTAGCTCACACTCCTCTTTTGTGTGTATTTGCAACTGTGCCCAAATAGTTTGTTTTGGTGATTTTGTATTCGATTGTTTATTTTTTGCTTGAAATAACTCATGTTGAAATATTTCACCTACATTTTGTCCATTTTTTTCATATAATATAGCAGAAATAATTTGCCACCAAGTATAATTTTCTATAAGCTCCAATAAATATTCATTTTTTGTTTGTGTTTTTGATTTTTCAGTAAACTTATCAAAATATTCTTTTTCTAAATTATAAGTTTTACCTGTACCAGGTGGTCCATATAGTATTTGATTTAATGGTTGAATTATATTATCATCCTTTTTAATATTAGTATCAACAAATTGTATTCCTGTTTTTAACTCTAAAAACTCTATATATTTACTAATTGCAGCACTTGGAACCCTTGATTGAGTATCTATATTAAATTGATGTAGGTCGCCATTCTTTTTTAATCGTGCTTGTAAATTTTTCAAATAGACTAAATCGCTACATAAAAATAAGTTTTTATACTTATCGTCATTAAGTTCTTTTAATTTACTAGGAATCCAATTACTTATTGCTGTAGGATAAGTACTAATTGGTGCTTGTGTATCTACTTTTGTTTTAAGCCATTCTCTAAATTTTTCTTCTCTTTGAACTTCATTCATCTTCCATATCCTTTATTATCCTACAAAACATTTCCCAATCATGCAAGTATACACCTATATCATCTTCTAGCACCATCATAGTAGAACCACTTGAACATTTTTGTCATTCCTTATAGATTGATAATTTTTCTATATCACTTTTCAAAACATAATCTACTTCATCTTTATGTACTACTAATCCAAAATAAGTAGTATTTTCATTATTATAATCTTTCACTAAATTATTTTCCATAGTAACTCTTTATGTCTTTCTTAAAACTCATTATATCAATACTTTACTTTTATCAGGTCTCACATACCAATACAACCAAAGTGCAAAAACAGCCCCAAGTGTATTTGCCAACATATCTTTTTGGGCATCCCAATTATCACCTTGTGAACCTAAAAATTCTATGCCTGTATTTCCACTTTCAATATCAGCATATATCCACTCAACTATCTCATATCCACACGCAATGCTCATAATAAAAAATAGTGCAAATAATATTGCCACTATTTTTTTTGTATCAATTTTATTTCTCATAAACTCTGCAATAGGATAAGCATACAGACCAACTAAAAAATGACCTATTCTATCATAATGATTTCTTTGAAAATCAAAAAGCTCTGTAATAAACGCAAAAGGAACATTAGCAAAAGTATAATGTGCTCCAATAGTATGCCAAAGTAACCCTATTGCCATAAAAGTATAAGATAAATTTGTAAATCTAAATATATTAAATGTAAAAAATAATAAAAAAAATATACCAACAACAGGTATAACTTCAACAATCCAAACTGCTCTATCCCTTGGATTAATAGACAATACTACAAAAACAATAAAAGTAAATGCAGCTAATATATAAGGATAATATCTTATTAAATTTTGATTTGACATTTTAAATACTACCCTTTTTATATTAATTTAATAATATCCTATTTAAATTAATCTTTTATCTTGATTACACATTATTACAGTTAAATACAAATACTAATTTGTAATTTATATCTTTAAGCTATTAATCAGCAAATTGATACTATTATTCCAGTGAATGACTCATAGTCATTTATAATTATACCCAGCAATAAATAAAATTAAAGATTCAAGGAAAACAATGAGAAAGTTAAAACAATCGCTTATCGTAGCTACTATATCACTACTAGCAATCCCTACAATTAGTTTTTGTGCCCCTGAGGCAAAAAAAATGCCAGCGCCAAAAGCTGATATATATGTAGTCCCACAAGCAGAAAACTTACCAATAGTTCTAAAATATCCAGCACAAATCAAATCATTTCAAAATATCAAAGTTGTTTCAAGAGTTTTAGGTGTTTTAGAAAGTAAACATTTTATTGAAAGTCAAAAAGTAAATCAGGGTGATTTGTTGTATAAAATAGAAGATGATATTTACAAAGCAAGAGTTGCTGAGGCAACAGCTTCTGTACAAATGAACGAAGCTTCAATGAATAATGCTTCAAGAAACTGGGAAAGAATAAAAAGACTCTATAAAACGAAATCAGTAAGTGTTGAAAAAAGAGATGATGCATTATCAGAATATGAGCAAGCAACTGCATCATATGCTTTAGCAAAAGCAAAATTAACTCAAGCAAAAATTGATTTAAATTTTACAAATGTAAAAGCACCAATTAGTGGTATTGTTGGTTTAAAAAAAGTTGATATTGGAGATTTAGTTACGAATAATCCACCACAAGAACTTACAACTATTACACAAAATGAAAAAGTTTATGTAGATTTTTCAATGCCTTTAAGTGATTATAAAAATATTAAAAACTCTTTATGGTCATTACCAGAAGATAAAAAAGTAAAAGTTAGTATTGAAATAGACGACCAACCCACAACGTACGCTGGTATGATAGATTTCATTGATGTAAATATTAATCAAAGTACATCAACAGTTAAAATGAGAGCAATAGTTAATAATAACGATGGTTTTTTAATGCCAGGAAACTTTATAAGAGTAGCATTACACGATATAGTACAAAAAGATGTTATCACTATACCACAAAAAGCTGTTTTGCAAAATCCACTAGGAACGATAGTATTTGTAGAAAATAATGGAAAAGTTGGAGTAAAACCTATAATGATAGGAAAAGAATCTGGTGATAAATATATTGTAGCTGGAGGTCCACTTCAAAGTGGAGATAGAGTTATAATAAATAATTTCTTTAGAGTAAAACCAGGTGCTGATGTCATAGTAGATAAAATTATTAATGAGCAAGGAAACTAGATGTTTTCAAAGTTTTTTATAAATAGACCAATATTTGCAACAGTTGTATCAATATTGATTATCATTGCAGGTATAGTTTCTATTAAACTTTTACCAATTCAAGAGTATCCAGCTGTTACTCCTCCACAAATAAATGTAAAGGCCATCTATCCAGGAGCTGATGCAAAAACACTATCAACAACGGTAGCTACTACACTAGAACAATCAATAAATGGTGTTAATAATATGACATATATGACTTCAACTGCTTCGCCTAGTGGAGTTTTATCTTTAAGTGTAAATTTTAAAGTTGGAACAGATGTAGCACAAGCCAAAGTTGATGTAAATAATAGAGTTCAGTTAGCCATGAGTAAACTACCGCAAGAGGTACAAAGGCAAGGTGTAAGTGTAAAAGAAAAATCACCTGACATGCTAAAAGTATTTGCATTTAGTTCAAAAAATAATGTTCACGATACACTTTTTATGTCAAACTATATAAGCATAAATATAGTAGATGATTTAAAAAGAATCAAAGGTGTCGGAGATGTTATGATTTTTGGTGCGAAAGATTATGCTATAAGAATTTGGATAGATCCAGATAAATTATCTTTTTACAATTTAGTCGCAAGTGATATAACAGGACTAATAAGAAGTCAAAACAATCAATATGCTACAGGAAGTGTAGGTGCAGCTCCTATTGAAGAAGTGACACCTTTTACTTATTCTATTACAACTGAAGGAAGATTAAGAAGTGTACAAGAGTTTGAAGATATCATTATTCGCTCAAATCCTGATGGTTCAACATTAAGAATAAGAGATGTAGCACAAGTAAAGTTAGGTTCAGATTCACAAAATACTTCAGCAAAATATAATAGAAAACCTATGGTTCCTTTTGCTATATTTTTAGCACCAGGGGGAAATGCGTTAGAAGTTTCACAAGCTGTTGATGACAAAATAAAAGAGTTGTCTTCTAAATTTCCTGAAGATTTAGAGTATAATATACCTTATGATGCAACACTATTTGTTAATGAATCAATTAAAGAAGTTGTAAAAACACTTTTGGAAGCTGTTGTATTTGTAATTATATTAATATACTTGTTTTTAGGAAATCTTAGAGCTACTATTATTCCAGTGTTAGCTATCCCTGTTTCTATTGTAGGGACTTTTGCAGGACTTTATGCAGCAGGTTTTTCTATAAATTTACTTACACTTTTTGGTATGATTCTAGCTATTGGATTGGTTGTTGATGATGCTATTATTGTTATAGAAAATGTTGAGAGAATATTACGAACAAAAACAATCAGTGTAAAAGATGCCACTATAGAAGCTATGAAAGAGCTTACTACTCCACTTGTAGCTATTATACTTGTGTTATCTGCTGTATTTATACCATCTGCTTTTACAGGTGGATTTAGTGGTGTTATGTATAGACAATTTGCTATTACTATTGTAATTGCTGTTGTTATTTCTGGAATTGTAGCACTTACACTTACTCCCGCACTTTGTGCAATTTTTCTAAAAGAGCATGAAGAAGAACCTATATATCCTATTAGAAAATTTAATCAATTTTTTGATTGGCTTACAACAATATTTATAGGAATTACAAAACAAACAATAAAATTATGGTTTTTTTCTCTTATTTTATTTGGTGGATTTTTATATTCAACTTATTCTCTTATTGAGAAATTACCAAATGGATTAGTTCCAGCAGAAGATAAAGGAGTTTTACTTGTTTTAACATATATGATGCCTTCAACTTCACTAGGGGAATCTAAAAAAATCACTGATGAGATAGAGAAAGATTTACTAAAAAATCCTAATATCTTAGGCGTGGGTGCAGTAACAGGTATTGATATTGCAACATTTGCATATAAAACAGATGCTGCTATTATGTTTGCAAAACTAAAACCATGGGAGGAAAGACCTTTAGCAAATCAAAATTCACTTGCTTTATCGGGGCAACTTATGGGACAATTTATGCAGAATAAAGATGCCTTTGTAATCCCTGTAAATCCACCACCTATTATGGGTATGAGTACAACTGGTGGTTTTGAGATGTGGATTCAAGATAGAACAGGTACAGATATACACACACTTGATACATATATAAAAGAGATTATAGCAAAGGCTGGTGAAGATAAAAGACTTATGATGGTCAGAAGTTCACTCAATACTAATACTCCTCAATATTTATTAAGTGTACATAGAGAAAAAGCAAAATCAATGAATGTAAATGTATCTACAATTTTTGAAACTCTACAAAGTACTTTTGGAAAAGGTTATATAAATGACTTTAACCTTTATAGTAGAACTTTTCATGTAAATATAAGATCAGATTCAAAATATAGATCAACTAAAGATCAACTCAAAAATACCTTTGCTAGAACAAATGATGGAAATTTAGTGCCACTTAGTGAACTTGTAAGTATTACAAGAAAAGTAGATGCTAGTGTAATACAAAGATTTAATATGTTTACTGCTGCAAATGTTACAGGAAGTCCAGCAGCAGGATATGCTTCTAGTGATGCAACAGATGCAATTGAAGAGATAGCAACCGCTGTATTACCACAAGGATATACAATTGCATGGGCAGGAACATCATATCAAGAGAAAAAATTAGCAAAAGAAGGTAGCAACACAACTATTTATGCGATTATATTTGTATTTTTAATACTTGCAGCTTTATATGAAAGTTGGAGTATTCCAATGGCTGTTATTATATCTATCCCTTTTGCAATTTTTGGAGCAGCACTATCTGTATACCTTAGAGGATTAGAGGCGGATATATATTTCCAAGTTGGACTCGTAACACTTGTAGGATTAAGTGCAAAAAATGCTATTTTAATCGTTGAATTTGCTATGGATAAATTACGAGATGGTATGACACTATTTGATGCAACTATAGAAGCTGCTAGATTAAGATTTCGTCCTATTGTTATGACATCATTAGCATTTATTGTGGGGACTTTACCACTTGCAATTAGTTCAGGTGCAGGAAGTGCCAGTCGTCATATCATTGGAACAACTGTTGTTGGGGGTATGGTTGCTGCCATGGTTATTGGAGTTTTATTTATACCGTTATTTTTTTATTTGGTTGTGAGAATTAAACAAAAATTTAGTAAAACAAAAGAGATAGGTAAGTAACTCTACCTCAAAATAGATTTTATATTATGGATAATTTATTTTTCAAATATGACAATGATAAACTCTCTCTTATTTTTAAAGAAGAGTTTACTTTGTATAGTATTTCAAAATACCAAATTTTAATTGATGATATAAATTTTTCAAAACTCAAAACAATTATCATTGACTTATCTGAACTTACTTTTATAGATACAGCTTCAGCCATATATCTAATAAATTTATATGATCAATACTCTTCACAAAATATAACTGTAACTATAAATACTACCAACGAAAATATCCTAAATACTTTAGAACTCGTAAAAACAAAAAAACAAAAAAATAGTTTGTCTCTTTATAACAAGCGAGGTAATATTATAAAATATTTAGGTCAAAAAGCACACAAATATTATCTTGGTTTCTTACATTTTTTAGAGTTTTTTGGTGAACTTTTTATAAACTTACTTTATTTATTAAAATCACCAAAAACAATAAGATACAAAGAGATTTTATTTGAGATGAATGAAAGTGCTATAAAGGCTTTTTTTATAATTGCATTAAGTAGTTTTCTCATAGGGGTTGTAATAGCTTATCAATCTGCCAATCAATTAAGCTTATATGGAGCAAATATCTTTATAGTGGATATGATAGGGCTTTCTATGCTTAGAGAATTATCTCCTGTTATTACAGCTGTTATAATTGCTGGAAGAAGTGGTTCTTCGTACACTGCGCAAATTGGTGCTATGAAAATCACACAAGAATTAGATGCTATGAGAACGATGGGTTTTGACCCTTATAGATTTTTAGTTTTACCTCGTGTTATTGCACTTATTATTATGATGCCTATACTAATCTTTGTATCTGATATCATGGCTATTTTTGGTGGTATGATAATTGCAAATTTAGATTTAGGGATTAGTTTTGATCTGTTTTTGGATAGATTTAGCAATGTTATTGAGATAAGACATTTTTTAGTTGGTATTGTAAAAGGTCCTTTTTTTGCCATACTTATTGCTTCTATTGCGATATATAGAGGACTTATGGTAAAAGATGATACTCAAAGTATAGGATATAATACAACAAAAAGTGTTGTTGAATCCATATTTGCAGTTATTATTTGTGATGCGATTTTTTCTATCATATTTACAAATTTGGGCATTTAATGAAAAAGATAATAGAAGTAAAAGAACTTAAAACAATTTTTGGAGATAAAGTTGTACATGATGGATTGAATCTTAGTATAAATAATGGGGAAATATATGGACTTTTAGGTCCAAGTGGATGTGGAAAAACAACACTTCTTAGAGAAATTGTTATGCTTGAAAAAATCCATAGTGGTACAGTTCATATTTTAGAAAAAGATTTAAATCATATTAATGTTAATGAGGCTCAAGATTTACGACAACAATGGGGAGTTTTATTTCAATTTGGTGCTCTATTTTCTTCTCTTACTCTTGCTCAAAATATCGCTTTACCACTTCAAGAATATACAGATTTAAATGATAAAATGATAAATGAAATAGTAGCTTTTAAATTAAATATTGTAGGACTGAAAGTCTCAGATGCTATACTTTATCCATCTCAAATAAGTGGTGGAATGAAAAAAAAAGCTGCACTTGCAAGAGCTTTAGCACTTGACCCAAAACTTCTTTTTTTAGATGAACCAACAAGTGGTTTAGACCCTATTTCAGCAAGAGACTTTGATAAACTTATTGTAAATTTAAGAGACTTACTAAAACTGACTATCGTAATGGTTTCCCATGATTTAAAATCAATTCATAATACTATGGATAGATTTGCTATCATTGATGATAAAAAAATTGTTTATGAGGGTTCTTTAGATAATATAAGTTCAATACATAGTGAATTTGTTAATACATTTTTTGGAGGTGATATTTAATATGAATAATAAAGTCAATTATAGCTTTGTTGGAATTTTGGTAATTATTGGATTTTTTTTGATGTTAACTTTTTCTTACTGGTTACTAAAACCTGAACAAGAAAATGAAATAAAAAAATATCTTATTCGTTTTGATGAATCAGTATTAGGTCTTAATGTTGACTCTGTTGTCAAATATAGAGGGATAGATGTAGGAAAAGTTACTAGTATTAAGATAAACGCAAAAAATAGTGAACAAGTAGAAGTACTCATAACTATTTTAAAAACAACTCCAATCAAAGAAAAAACTGTAGCAAAATTAACATCGCAAGGGATAACAGGGCTAAGCTATATCAATCTTAATTTAGGAGATAACAATGCACCATTTTTAAAAGCTCAGGAGGGTGAAAAATACCCTATTATACAAACCGTACCATCTTTATTTGAAAATATTGAAAAATCTATGGGTACTGTTTCAGATAAAGTTTCAAAAGTATTATCAGATATAGAAAAACTACTAAATGAAGAGAATCAAGAGCAAGTTTCACTTCTTTTAAAACAAACAACTAGTTTTATGAATAAAATGGATCGATTAGTTGATGAAAATACTATAAAACATTTTCATAATATTTTAGAAAATTCAGATAATATAACATATGGAGTAAATAATTTAGTGCCAAAAATTGATACCCTAGTAACAAATACTACTGATTTTGAAAATGATTTAACAGAATCTTTTAACTCAATTCAAAAGAGTTACTTATCTGTTGAAGCAACTATGTTTAAAATACAAAACTCGTTAGATAGTGGTCAATTTAATCTAAAAGATATAACAAAAGACACTATTCCAAATCTTAACAATACTTTAATACAAATGGAAACTCTTATGATAAAACTTGAAGAATCCATTAAAAATTATAATAGAAGTCCAGCTGATATTTTATTTAAAACAGAAGAGATAAAAAAAGGTCCAGGGGAGTAAATGATGCTAAAGAATATAAGTTTAATTATTATTTCAATACTATTTATAGGATGTAGTGTAAAACAACCCTATATCACAGAATACAACATGAAGATAAAAGATTTTCCAAAGAATAAAATATCAAACAACAGTAATAATAAAACAATAAAAGTACTCCAAGCTTTTAGTGATAATACTCTGATGAGTACCAATATGAATTATGTTTTGGGAAAATATAAACAATATTCTTTTACCAAATCACAATGGAGTATTCCTATTAATCAAATGGTTACTCTAAATATCACTAATATGTTAAATCAACTGGATATTTTTAAAAGTGTACAAAACTATAAGTCAATTACAAAAGATGACTATATACTCCAAAGTAATATCATAGATTTTAAACAATACTTCAGTGAAGATTTAAAATCATCTTATGTAAAAGTTATAATAAATATCTCATTGATAGACTATAACTCAAATAAAATCATCCATTCAAAAACCTTTTCATCAATTATTGAAACACAAACACTAGATGCCTATGGTGGAGTAAAAGCTTTCAATACAGCGTTTTCAAAAACATTAGAAGATATTGCGAAATGGATTAGTATGATTTGTTAAATGATTTATCTTTTTTTATTTTTTCTTTTAGCTAGTTTTGCTAGTTTTGCATTTTTCTTTTTTTTCGCTTTTTGAGCTTCTAAGTTTACACCTTTTCTAGCGTTTATTACTTGCTCTTTTTGATTAGTTGCTTCATCAGGCGAGTATCCTGCTTTTAAACTATTTTTATATACATTCATTTTGTTGGCAATTTTGTCACCTTTTGTTGTATCAACACTTGAATTGTTTGCTCTTCCCATTTGTTACCCTATTTTTTAATTTTTGTATTGTATTTAAATTTAAATTTCAATATGGTTAAATACTACTAATCCATTTTTACAATAATATCTTGCAAAGTATTTGCAATAGTGTGAATTTTTTATGAAATACTTTTTAGTTAAAAAAATATCTCTTTATATTTAAACATTTTTTGACTATTTTATTCACTTGAAAGCTTTACCATCTGTTTAATATATTCTTCACTTATATAGCTTTATCTTTTAACATTACAGAAACCCAATGATAATCTTCACTATTATCACAAATAATTTTAATAATGATTGTTAATGGAACGGCAAGTAACATTCCAAAAGGACCTAAAATCCATCCCCAAATAACCATGGAGATAAAAACTACAAAAGTTGATAATCCTAAATCTTTTCCCATTATTTTTGGTTCAATAAAATTACCTATTAGAATATTTACAACTATGTAACCTATTGCAATTATAGAAGTTTCAACAAAATTTAGCTGTAAGATTGCCACAAAAAGGGCAGGAAATGCAGCTATAAAAGAGCCAATACTAGGGATATAATTTAATAAAAAAGCGAGAACTGCAAATAATAAAGCATATTGTAAATTAAAAAATTTTAATAAAATAAAAATAAATAAACCAGTAAGTGCAGATGTAAATGTTTTTATTAAGAAATATCTATTAATACTTTTTAAAAATATATCTATTTTTTCTTTTTGTTCTTCAGTTCTAGCAAAGTAAAATGTTTTTTCAGATATAAGAGATGATTCTAACAATAAAAAAACTACTAAAGCTAATGTTAATAAAATATTTACAAGTACATTCCCCATGCTAGTAAATAAAGTAGTAGTATAATTCACTATTTTGACAGGTTCAATTAAACTTATAACACTTTTCCACTGAAATGATATATCAAATTGTTCAAGAAAAGCAATTATTTGTGGGGTAGTCTGATAGAATTTTTTTTGATAGGTAGGTATATTATTTATAATTTCATTACTAAAAGTTGTTAAAAACAATCCAAGCAAAAATATACCTACTAAAATAATAATAAAAGTAATAAGTGCTGAAATAGTACTTGGTAAACCAAATTTATTTAACTTTACAACAAAAGGTAAAAAAATAACAAATAATAACAATGCCATTAAAAATGGCAAAATAATACTACTTCCTAGTTTTAACCCCGTCACAATTATAACAAAATAAGCTAATCCAGATAATATTCTATTTGCAATCATTTAAAGTTCACCACCTCAAAACCATTTTTAGATAAAATACTTAAAATTTGTGTAAATTTTTTTGTATTTTTTATTGTTTGAGATATTCTAATCATAATATTTTATTTCTCTTTTTTATCTAAAGCTTCTTTAGCACCTTTAATAGCACCGTCAACCGCATGTTTTAAGACATCAAAAGATGATTCTCCAAATTCTTTTATATTATCTATAGCTTCTGCCATATCTTTTTTGACCTCTTCAGATAATATTTTATATACCTCTTGCATTTTTTGACTTTTGTCATCATACTGCTCTTTAAGAGTATCTTTTACTCCATCAAGTACTGCTTCACTACTTGTTTTGATATTCTCTTTTGTATCTTCACCTAGCTCTTTCAGAGTTGTTGTTGTTGTATTCATAACATCATTTACTATATCTTGAGACATCTCTTTATTAAACTTTAACTCTTGAACAATTTTAGAAGTAGATTCTTTCACGATACTACTAATATTTGATAGTGTTAAATCGTTAGTTTCTTTTGCAGCTCTTAAGTCTTTTTTTAATTCCTCTAATATTTCTTTTGACATTTTATCCCCTTATTGTTTAATTTATTATCTTTTCCAGACACCTATTGGCGAAAACTTTTTCATTTTATATTTTTCACCTCCTTGTTTATTTTCTATTTGAGATATTCACATAAATTATAGTAATCACATACTTAAACAGTAATTAAATTATTTTAATTGAAAAAAGCTAATAAGTAAAATTATATTTATATAATAAATCTAAAATAAACTTCTAAAAAATGAAAAACCAAAACTTATTTTAGTATTACTTTTATCATAGTCTATCAAACTTTCCCCATATCCATTAAATACTTTTATGTACCAATAAGTATTTTTAGAATCATTTACCGGTACTGACCAATCAAATTGCACAGCACCTTTATTGTCTCCTGATTTTAAATTGTTTCTTAACATTAATCCAAATTGATGTTTCCCATATAAATATTTAATATCTATATTACCATACCCATAATAATCTAAAATATCAGGATTATCATCCCCTTTAGCATTAATATCTACCCCATTATAAAACTCTTGTCCTTTTCTATCTTCTGGTATTCTATACCATCCTTCAGCTTTTAAAAATAGATTATCCCACTGCCAATATGTAGCTAAGAATAATCTATCCCAAGAACGAGATCGATAACCATCTTGTCCATTTGATTGATGTCTATACCCAAATTTTATAGCTTTAAGATTATGAAGCTTATCTATATCATACGAAGTTGGAACTGTTACAAAAACTTCTGGGGTGTAATTTGTTTCTCTAAATGGTGCAGAATCTGTATATAATTGCCACCATACTTGTTGAGTATATCCTAAAGAGATATATTCATTAAATCCAAAAAGATTATAACTCAGATTTTTTTGAATACTTAATTGAAATTCTGCTTCAGTGTTACTATCATATTCTTCTGTAGTGATTTGTGAAGTTGAATTTCTTTTTTTATACCTATTTTTATTATATGAAATGGGTAAAATATAGTTTGAGTGATAAAATGAAATACCAAAATCTTTATTGACTATTTTTCCTATTTCATCTTTCACATTTGGAGAACTTAAATCTATTTTGCTAAAAATAAATTGTAATCCAGCCTGCTCTTCTGTATTCACATCCTGTTCAAGTGGTTCATCTTTGCTTGTAACTGTATTATTATTTTCATTGTTTAAAATATATGAATAGGTTGAAGAAGCTTTTTTAAACCAATGTATAGATTTTGATAAATTTTTTTCAACACCATAGCCATTTTCATAAAAACTTGCCAAGAGATACTGAGCTTCTTTATTTCCTTTTTCAGCTTCATGAAGTATTATAGGATATGCTTTTTGATATTGTTTAGTTTTATAATATCCTAATCCACTACTATAATCTGACATATCATTTGCAACTAAAAAAGTTGATAAAAAGATTATAAAATAAAAAGTTTTAATCATACTATTGTTTTAAGTGGATATAACCATCTCCAAATAATCCAAACATCAAATCTTTTGTTATCATTTCTACTTTTATTTTTCGTGTAGCAGTATCAGAGTAAGGATATACTTTAGATATATTTTCTTTATACACAGTATCATCGCCATCTAATTTAGAAGTAAAAATATCTCCAATTTTTACAGTAGAATGATATTTTTGATCAAATTCTAATATAAGTTTTCTCATCTTCGTACCTTATATTTTAAAAGCTGTTTAAATAACTTGTCCACTTGCTACATCTCCTGCACATTAAGAGTTGATAATAATAAAAAACAGTAAATTAAAAAAAATTTCACTGAATATAATCTTCTAAATTTTTACCTCTATGATATATTATATTAGCTTTTTTAACTTCTAAATCAAATTGTGAAGATTTTAATACACTAATAGCTGAATACTTCTCACTTAATGCTTCAAGATATGCAACATTGTCTACTAAACCATTTTGATATTTATTCTCAATTGTATTATATGTACTACTTGCTGCTTTTAAAGCTGATTGTGCTGCTTGTATTTTTAATCTTGCTATTTCATATGCTTTAACAGCCAATTTTAAATCTATACTAGCTTTATTTTTTTCATATTCATATTGTGATTTTAATGCTAAATATTTTTTATAATTACTCTCATAAGTTCTAGTAGTTGCACCAAAATCAAATATTTTCCAAGATAAACTTAGTTTAACTACATTTTGTTCATCCATTGTTGCATCATCTTGATATGCTTTTTTATCATAATCAAAATCATAGTTTGTATAGGTATCATCTAAACTCAAAATTGGATAATTTGAACTTTTACTACTTCTTGCACTTGATAATTGTGCATTCATCTCATGCTCTAAAGCTTTAATATCAGCTCTTAAACTATCTTCTTTAAGAATAATATCTTTTATTGTTGAACCAGATTCTAGTTGTACATCTTTTGTTGTTAAGTATTGCAAGTTATGGACAATAGTTTGTATTTGAAGTTCAATCTCATGTAAAGTAACAGTAGCACTTTGTACTCTTGAAACAATTTTATCAACCTCATCACTTGTAGTAGTTCCCACATCTAAAAATCTTTTTAATCTTTTATATTGAGCATTTAGTTGTTCTATCTCTTTAAGTTTTGCTTCTTTTTGTGATTCTAATGAATAATAGTTAAAGTAATATGTTGTTACTTGTAATGCAGTACTATTTTTCAATGCTGATAAACTTTCATTTGCACTATTTATAGAATATTTTAAAGCATCACTTGTTGCACCTCTTGCACCTCCGTCATAAATAACATAATTTACATTTGCCCAACCAGCTTTTGTATTATCTGGTGCAGATGCTGTTTCTTCACTTACTTTATTATAATATGCACCAACACTCACTGTTGGGAAATATGTATTTTGTACACTTTCATATTGATCTCGTACAGACTCTACACCATATTTTGATGCATTTATAAGTTGATTTTGAAAAGACTCTTCCACTAACTTACTTAAATCTTGTGCATATATTGTAAATGGAATTACAACTAATGGAAATATTTTTTTTATCATTTTTTTACCTCAATTAAATTAAACATTATATTTAAGAACTCTTTGAGTTCCTCTTTTATATCTTTTTTTTCAGTCCAATATATCATCAAAAAACCTTTTTCTAAAGCCCAAAAACCACTTACTAATTTTAAAGACTCTTTGACAATTTCACCTTTTTGGATACCCTCTGTTATCAACTTTTCAATTGTAGCTCTAAAAAAGCTTGAACACTCTTGATTAAACTCACACATACATTTATTTTCTGTTCCAATATTTATACCTATATACTCTTTATATAAATTTTGATGTTTTTGGAACATATCATTGTCATTTAATAAAAAATCAAATAATAAAAACATCTTCTTTCTAGTTGATATATTAGGGGTAATCTGTGCGTTCAGTTCCTCTTGATAATTTGATATATCATTTCTAATGATTTCAAAAACTATATCTTCTTTATTTTCAAAATAATCATAGATACTCCCTTTTGAAACACCAGCTTGAACTGCAACTTCAGAGACTGTTAACCTCTTAATCCCTTTTTCAAGTAGCAAATCTATACAAGAAAATGCTATATCTCTTCTTTTTTGAACTTTATCTACTATTATTGCCATATATACCTTCCCAAAATAAATGACTGCTGTTCATTTTAAAAATTATATACTTTAATTACTTAAAGAAAAGATAATTATTAAATATAATTCTAATTAGGAAAGATAACATACCTATCAACTTTATAACCCACACCTTTGTGGTTTTGGATAAAATCTTCTTTTAATACTCTTCTTAATCTACTAATTTCTGCCCTTATTGTAGCATCACTTACAAGGTCAGAACTCCAAGCATATTCTCTAAAAATATCAAAATCTATAATTGTACCAATATTTTTACATAAACATTCTACAATGCTATACTGTTTTTTTGTAAGTATTTGTACTTCATCATTATAAAGCAATTTATTTTCTTTTTTTAGATAACTATAATTTGGACTTAACAGTATATGTTCTCTTTTTGTATTGTCCATTTTCTCTGAAATTTTTTGTACTCGTATTGCTAACTCTTTTAGATGAAAAGGTTTTTTTATATAATCGCTTGCACCAAGGTCAAAAGCTTGAGTAATTGTTTCTATATCTATTAAAGCACTAATAAAAATAACAGGGGTATTACAATTATTTTTTTTAATATCTTTTACTAAATCTATTCCATTGATATTAGGTACATTAATATCTAATAATAAAAGATCATATTGTGTAGTTTTTAAATCATTTTCAACATCATATCCATCTGCATATGAAATACATTTATGTCCTAAAGCTTCTAAGTATTCCAAAATAGAACTTTGTAACATCAACTCATCTTCAAGTAATAAAATCTTCATCTATAAACTTTCTATTTTAATTGAAAACTATATGTAAATCGTGTTACATTATTTTCTGATTTAACATCTATATTTACATTATTACTATCACAAATATCTTTTATTATATTTAACCCCAAACCAAATCCACCTCTTACATCATTTTCTCTATAATATCTCTCAAATAATTTTGAAGAGTCATTTATAGCATTACCATCATTTTTAATTGACAAAATTATAACATCATTTTGTTTTATCAATGATATAAAGATAATTGTATTTTCATAACTATATTTAATTGCATTGGATAAACTATTATCACATACTCTTTGAAGTTGTGTTTCATTAAAGTAAATAAAAAGATTATCTTTTATAGTAAACTCGAACTTTAAATTATTGCCAAATGCTATCTCTTCAAAAAACTCCAATCTAAGTTTTAAAAATTCCGAAAAGTTAATATTATTAGACTTATATTCTATCCTATCTTTTTTTACTAAATATGATAAATCATTATAGATATTATGTATAATTTTAGAACCAGCTTCTATTTTAGAGAGATATTTGTTTTCTCCATATTTTAATTTAAATAAGTCAATATTAGCAATAATAATACTTAAAGGTGTATTTATCTCATGAATTGCATTTTGTATGAACTTATCTTGCTTTTTGACCAATAGATGAGCAAATTGCTCTGATTCTTGTAGTTTTTCGGTTCTATCTTCAACTTTTTCTTCTAAATTTAGATTTAATTCTTTTAATTCATTTATCATAAGATTGACATTAAAAGATATATGTTCAAACTCTCTAAATGTTAATTTTTCTAAATCAATATTATCATAATTTATTGAAACATTTTTTAACGTATTTTTGATATTCTCAATATCTTTTTGTATTAAAAAAGTAAAATATCTTGATATTGCTATACTTGTTAAAAATAGTGCAATTGCAAACATCAATATTTGAATACTATATTCAAACATTTTTTGTTTGTATTCTCTTTTTTTCTGTAACAATACACTTTCTATATCATCAAGATATACTCCACTACCTATCATCCATTGAAATGGTTTGTATGATATTGCATATGAAATTTTATTTGCGAGTTTATTTGTAGTTGGTTTATTCCATAAATAATCAACAAAACCACCCTCTGTTTTCTTTGAAATATCAATTAACTCTTTAATAACAAGTTTTCCATTTGGATCTTTAAAATTAATAAGATTTTTTCCTGCGTTGTGTTTTAAAATAGGGTCTGCTACATTAATTCCATCAAAAGTATAAATAAATGTATATCCACTTCCATCTCTAATATCTCTCATAGTTTCTATTGTTTCAACAATTTGATTTTTAATCTGAGTAATGGGGAGTTTTTTTTTGTATTTATTGTATTTATATTGTATAAATTTTACTGCTCTTGTCGTTTCGTTTTTAATAAGACTTTTCTGAGATTTAATATAGTCACTTTCAATCTTTTTTAACTCTTTTAGATGTTCATTATAAGTATTTAAAAACAATAATATAGTTATGAACAACGTTGTGAATGCAGTAAAGACTACTGTAATCCTAGTAACTTGGTTAATACTTTTATTTTTAAATAGTCTAATCATAATTTATTATAACACAAAAATTATTGGAAGATTATTGGAAGATTTTATACAACACCACCAATAACTAAAATTTTACTTTTCAACACTTTCCACTACATACAGTTACTTTAACATAGGTTTTATTAAATTATTGAAATAACTTTATCATCTTAACTAAAATATTGTCATCCGTATATATTTTAATAAACTCTATACCACTACTTTTAAAGTTTCTATATAATTTCTCATCATTATTATATATATTTTTTTCATATTCTTTAATAAGACTAGCATTCAAAGCCCCATCAAACTTTTGAAATGTTTGAGGATCAGTAAAATGAACACTTCCCATAAGAGATGGTTTTTCTTCAAATTTATCTCGTATAACTATAGCTATAACTTCATGTTTTTTTGCTAGTAATTTTAAATTTAGATTTTCTGTATTGAAAAAATCGCCAATTATAAATATAATTGATTTTTTTCTTATCTTTCCAAAGAGTTGTTCACTTATAGCTGTATAATTTACTTTTTTTCCTATAGTTTTATAGTTATAAATTTTTTCAGCCATTGCATCAACAGTAAGAATCTTTTTTGTCTTTTTTGTTAATGTTTCTATTGATTCATTGGCTATAAAAGAGCTATAGGTATCACCTTGAGAACAAGAACTATATCCTATGATAGCACACACTTCTGCTATTACTTCTTGTTTTAATCTGAAGGTCCCAAAATGGACACTTCCTCCTAATATTGGAACTATATTAATATCTAATTCCCTTTGTGCTAGAAAAACTTTCACAAAAGGTTTTTGCATTTTAGCACTTATCACCCAATCAATTTTTCGTATATCTTCACCATCTTCATACTCTCGTAACTCAACAAAGTCATATCCCTCACCTTTAAATTTAGAGGTATTATTTCCTATTTTTTGTGAAAAGATTGCTTTTTTTGTTTTGATTAATATTTTTTTTAAAACTTTTTCCAATGCTTTATCTTTTTATAATTTGTTTTAATTCTTCTATAGTTTCATTTTCTCTTTGTTTTAAATATTTTGAAAAATTACTTTGACCTGATTTTTGTACTTCTATAGACATTGCAATATGAAGTCCACTACTCGTTTTATCGACACGAATCACTATCCCTTTTGCAAAAGTTTTTGTAAATTTTTTTTCTTTTATTAAAACACTAGGTGAAGCCATCTCAAAACCAAAAGTTAAGTCTAAATGCATACTTGGTTTTATGTCAAGTTCCAATGCATCTGTAGTTAATAATACATAATGTGATGAAAGTTGTTTTGCTTTAAAATCTATATGTGTTTTATTAAAAAACATTGTTGCTTTAAAACTTTTGTCTGCAGTTAGTCTCAAAATTTCAGGATCTCTTCTTTGATAATTTATATATTTTGGTTTGACAAGCTGTAGTCTATTGTTTTTTAAATCTATATTAATAATATTTGCAAAAATATATTTATTCTTATTTTCTACTTTTAAAACGACATGTTTTTCATAATTTGCAGCTACTATTTGTGCAACTGTTGTTTGTAATTCAAAACTATTATCACTACAATGTAAAAACTCTCCCCTATTTTGTATCGTAATACCTTTATATGTATTAATCATCAAAATACTTTCTTTATGTTTGCACAAATCTTGTATATCTTCCATACAAGTTTTAGGTATTTTAATCTCTAATTTTGGTTCAACTTTAGATTCTTTTTCAATAATTGGTGACTTATTTGCAACTTCAATTTTTGGAGACAACTTCTCTTGAATTATATTTTTAACAACTTTTTTTTCTACTAGCTTAACATCTGTTTTAGATTGTACTTTTTCTACTGGCTTAATTTCTATTTTGGATTGTACAGGTTTTGAAATAGGCTTTACAATTGGTTTTATTGGTGGCTTTTCTTTTTGAATAGGAAGTACTTTTTTTACGGGGGGAAGAAAACTTATTAATTTGTCAGCTAATTGTGCAAAATTAATTGGTTTAAGTAACATCCCTGCTAAACCCATATCAATAGATTGTAAAAGTGTATAATTTTCATTGCTAGAACTTACGATAAGAATTTTAATATTGGGATCAAGTTCTTGTATATCTACTATTAATTCGATTGAATCTTTTTTCTCCAAGTCTAAGTCCATTATAATAACTTCTGGCTTCACTTTTAAAAAAAGTTTAAAACCTTCTTGTCCATCATACGCTTGGTAAAAGTTTTTAAAAATTTTTTGTAAATATATTCCAAAATTTTTTTGTAATGTTTTATCACTCTCAATATATAGTATTGTTTTATCAGCTCCAACATTTTTTAATTTTTCTAAACTACTCATTCTTTACTCTTTTTATTAATAGTTGTAGAATAATCTATTTTCTCTAAATGTTCCCTTAGGATTTTTTAGATACAATTGCACAAATTAAACTAAAGGGATAGATATGTTTCACGAATATAGAGATATAGTTACAGAATTAAAAACAACAAATGCACACTTCAAAAAAATTTTTGAAGAGCATAACGAATTACACGATCAATTAGACAAAGCAGAAGTTGGTGGAGTTGATCATATTGATTCTGCAGAAATTGAAAGAATGAAAAAAGAAAAACTAAAATTAAAAGATCAAGCATTTGCTATGATTATGGAACATAAAAACAAATAGTTTTCACTAAAAATCAAATAAAAAAGGTCAAGTTTTATAGCTTGACCTTTTTTATTGTTTAAGCATTCTTTCGATACAATAAACCAATTTCACAAAAAGGTATAAATAACTTATGGAAAATCTTTTCGAATCACAAGATATAGTTGATATTAAAATAGAAGACAGTATAAAAGCTTCCTACTTAGACTACTCAATGAGTGTTATTATTGGTCGTGCTTTACCTGATGCTAGAGATGGTTTAAAACCAGTTCACAGAAGAATTCTTTATGCAATGCATGATCTTAATATGACTTCAAGAACACCTTATAAAAAATCTGCAAGAATAGTTGGAGATGTTATAGGTAAGTACCATCCGCATGGAGATAGTTCTGTTTATGATGCTCTTGTAAGAATGGCACAAAGCTTCGCAATGAGAATGCCACTTGTTGATGGTCAAGGAAACTTCGGTTCTGTTGATGGGGACAATGCTGCTGCTATGAGATATACAGAAGCTAGAATGACAAAGCTAAGTGAAGATTTACTTAAAGATATAGATAAAGATACAGTAAACTATGTAGCAACTTATGATGATACAGGAAAAGAACCTTCTGTACTTCCAACAAGAATGCCTACGCTACTTGTAAATGGTAGTGAGGGAATTGCAGTTGGTATGGCTACAAAAATACCACCACATAACCCAACAGAAGTTATGAATGCACTTATTCATCTTATAGACAATCCAGAATCTGATGCTACAGACCTTATGGAATTTATCCAAGGACCAGATTTCCCTACAGGTGCAACTATCTTTGGAAGACAAGGTTTCACTGATGCGTATAAAACAGGTCGTGGAAAAGTTAAAATAAGAGCTAAACATCATATAGAAACAAAAGGGAAAAAAGAGATTATTGTAATCGATGAACTTCCTTATCAAGTAAACAAAGCAAGACTTGTAGAGCAAATAGCAAATCTATCAAAAGATAAAATGATAGAAGGTATTAGCGAAGTAAGAGATGAATCAGATAGAGAAGGAACAAGAGTTGTAATCGAACTAAAAAAAGATGCAATGGGTGAGATTGTTTTAAATAACCTTTATAAACAAACACCAATGCAAACAACATTTGGGATTATCCTTTTGGCTGTTCATAATAAAGAACCAAAAATATTTAATCTTCCACAAATTTTAAATATCTTCTTAAATCACAGAAAAACTGTAATTATTAGAAGAACAATATTTGAACTTGAAAAAGCGAAAGCAAGAGCACATATCTTAGAAGGTTTAAAAATTGCTGTTGATAATATTGATGAAGTAGTTAAAATCATACGAGCAAGTGCAAATGATGCAGATGCAAGTGAAAGATTAATTGCAAGATTTGACTTAAGTGGAATTCAAGCAAAAGCTATCCTTGATATGAGATTAGGAAGACTTACAGGTCTTCAAATAGAAAAATTAGAAGAAGAGTTAAGAGGATTATTAGAACTTATTGCTGAATTAGAGGCTATCTTAAAATCTGAAGAGAAACTCAACATCATTATCAAAGATGAACTTATAGAAACAAAAGAAAAATATACTGACCCAAGAAGAACAGAGATAGAAGATAGTTATGATGATATTGATATTGAAGATTTAATACCAAATGAACCAATGGTAGTAACTATCACTCATAATGGTTATGTAAAACGAGTTCCAATCAAAGCTTATGAGATGCAAAGACGTGGTGGTAAAGGTAAAGTTGCTGTTACTACACACGATGATGATTTTATAGAAAAATTCTTTGTATCAAATACACATGATACACTTATGTTTGTTACAAATCTTGGACAACTTTATTGGTTAAAAGTTTATAGAATTCCTGAAGGTGGAAGAACTGCAAAAGGGAAAGCAGTAGTAAATCTTATCAACTTAAAAGAAGATGAAAAAATTATGGCTATTATCCCTACAACTGATTTTGATGAAACAAAATCATTAGCATTCTTTACAAAAAATGGTGTTGTAAAAAGAACAGCTTTAAGTGAATTTAGCAATATTAGAAGTAACGGTGTAAGAGCAATTGTACTTGATGAAGATGATGAAATTGTAACAGCTTCTATAACTTTCCCTGAATCAAAATATCTTATGATATTTACAGCTCTTGGACAAGTTATTAGATTTGATATTTGGAAACAACAAGTTGATGAAAACAATGAACCTATTATAGATGAAAATGGTAATCCAAAATTCAAAGGTGTTAAACCACAAGGTAGAACTACAAGAGGTGTTAGAGGTATTAAATTCAAAGACGCTAAGGATTATGTAGTAGATGCAGATGTGATTGGAAATGAGCAACAAGAGTTACTAACAGTAAGTGAAAATGGTGTTGGTAAACGAACAGAAGTTGAAGCATACAGACTTACAAATAGAGCTGGTTCTGGTGTAATTTCTATGAAGTTAAGTCCAAAAACAGGTAAAACGGTTGTTGGAAATGTGATAGTTGATGAGGATCAAGATCTTATGGCACTTACTTCAATTGGTAAGATGATTAGAGTTGATATGAATACTATAAGAAAAGCTGGTAGAAATACAAGTGGTGTAACTATAGTAAATGTTGATAAGTCAGATAGAGTTGTAAGTATCGCGAAATGTCCAAAAGAAAAAGATGATGAACTAGATATTCAAAATGCTGATGATATGGCTGGGATTGATTTAGAAGAGAGAAATTTATTAAACACTGATAATAATGGAGAGAATGAATAAAATGAGTTTGAAATATAATGTAGCAGTAGTTGGTGCTACTGGTGCAGTTGGAGAAGAATTATTTAGAGTTATGGAAGAACTAAACTTCCCTGTTGGTGCATTATTACCATTAGCAAGTACTAATAGTGTAGGTATGAATATAACTTATGCTGGAAAAGAATATCCAGTAGTTGAACTTACAGATACAGTTTTTGAAGAAAATGAAATTGACATTGCATTTTTTAGTGCGGGTGGAAGTATCTCTGAAAAATTTGCACATTTTGCTGTTGAAGGTGGTGCAGTTGTTATTGATAACACAAGTCACTTCAGAATGGATCCAAATGTACCATTAGTAGTTCCAGAAGTAAATCCAGAAGATATAGCTTTATGGAGAGAAGCAGGAATTATTGCAAATCCGAATTGTTCTACGATTCAAATGGTTCAAGCATTAAAACCACTTGATGAACTGTATGGTATCAAAAGAGTTGATGTATCAACTTATCAAGCTACAAGTGGTGCTGGTAAAAAAGGTATGGAAGAACTTGTAATACAAATGCAAGACTTTTTTGCTTTTAAACTTGATGAAACAAAAAAAGAAGCTTTTGCTCATCAAATTGCTTTAAATGTAATACCTCATATTGATGTATTCCAAGAAAATGGTTTTACAAAAGAAGAGATGAAAATGGTAAATGAAACTCAAAAAATCATGAAAAAGCAAATGGCAATAGCAGCTACTTGTGTAAGAGTTCCTGTTTTAAGAAGTCATAGTGAATCTATAACTATAAGATTTGAAGATGGTGTTGATGTAGATGTGAATGCAGTTAAAAGTGCCTTAGATAACTTTGAAAATGTAGAAGTTGCAGATGATGTGGCAAACAATATTTATCCAATGCCAATAATGTCAACAGATACAGATATTACTTATGTGGGAAGAATTAGAAAAGATATCTATGAACCAAATGTTGTACATCTTTTTAATGCAGCTGATCAAGTAAGAGTTGGTGCAGCTACAAATGCTGTAAGAATTGGTCTTAAATGGATAGCTTTACAAGAAGAGGAATTATAAAAAATGATTGAAAAACTATTTGAAGGTGCTATTTGGAGAAGTAGATTTATTGTTATATTAGCAGTAATATTTGGTCTTTTAGGTGCAATAGTGTTATTTGTAGTTGCCTCTATGGATATTTGGGGTGTTGCTGTCTATACATATAACACTATTACTACAGGAGCTCATCCAGAGCATTTTCATGAAGATATAGTTGCAAATATAATTGGAGCAGTTGATTTATATCTTATTGCTGTAGTTATGTTTATCTTTTCATTTGGTTTATATGAACTATTTATTAGTGATATAGATGAAGCAATGGATGGAGATCAAGCTAATAAAATACTAGCAATAACATCTTTAGATCAACTAAAAGACAAAATTTCTAAAGTAATTGTTATGGTACTTGTAGTTAACTTTTTTCAAAGAGTTTTACATACAAATTTTGCAACACCATTAGAAATGTTGTATTTTGCACTTTCAATCACTGCACTTGCAGTTGGATTGTACTTCTTAGGAAAAGTAGGAAAACATTAATAGATTGAAAAATCTATTAACCTACATATACTAACATTACGTTATAAATTCATTAAAAAAATTAGAAAATAAAAAAGGAAACTATATGAAAAAGATATTTGTTGATGCATGTAAAGGTTTAGAAACACCTTATACACCAGTATGGATGATGAGACAGGCAGGAAGATACTTACCTGAGTATATGGCAGTTCGAGCTGAAGCTGGGAACTTTTTAAACCTTTGTCATGATCCTAAAAAAGCGGCAGAAGTAACTATACAACCTCTTGATATAGTTGGTGTTGATGCTGCAATTTTATTTTCTGATATTTTAGTAATACCAGATGAGATGGGTATGGATTTATCTTTTGTAAAAGGTGAAGGTCCAAAATTTAGTGACCCAATAACTTGTGAAGCTGATGTAGATAGACTTATTGGTGGAAAAGAAGCTGCTAAAAAATTAACATATGTATATGATACTATCAAACTTTTAAGAGAACAATTAGACAAAAGAGATGATAATAAAGCTCTTATTGGTTTTACAGGTGCTCCTTGGACACTTGCTACGTATATGATAGAAGGACAAGGGACAAAAACATACAATATATGTAAAAAAATGATGTACTCAAATCCAGAGCTATTACACAAAATATTAAGAAAAGTTACAGAAGTAGTAAAACTTTATATGGAAAAACAAATTCAATCAGGTATTGATGTTGTGCAAATTTTTGATTCTTGGGCATCAGCAATTGAACCATCAAAATACAATGAATTTTCTTGGGCCTATATGGTAGATATAGCAGATTATTTAAAATCAAAATATCCTGAAACTCCAATCATTATGTTTCCAAAAGGTGTAGCTTCTTTTATAGAGCGTGGACTTGTATATGGAAACTTTGATGTATTTGGTGTAGATTGGGGAACTCCAATGGCTATGGTGAAAGAGAAACTTGGAGAAAGATATGTTCTTCAAGGGAATATGGAGCCTTGTAGATTGTACTCAAAAGAAGCAACTACAGAGTGTGTAGAGGGTATCCAAAAAATTATGAATGGGAAAAGACATATTTTTAATCTAGGACATGGTATTTTACCAGATGTTCCCGTAGAAAATGCAAAACATTTCGTAAGCGAATGTCAAAGAGTAAGTGGTAAAAAATAATGCCAAGTGTCATTTTTGGACCTATCCCTTCAAGAAGATTTGGGATGAGTCTAGGAATAGACCTCTCCCCTACTTTAAAACAATGTAACTTTGACTGCTTATATTGTGAATTAGATAAAGCCAAAACAGTATCAAAACAAACTGAAATTTTAGAAATTGAAGATATCATTCATCAACTTAAAATAGCTCTACAAAATCATAAAAATATAGATGTGATAACATTTACAGCAAATGGTGAACCAACCTTATATCCAAAACTCTCAACTCTTATAGATGAAGTAGATAAAATAAAAGGTAATATAAAAACTCTCATACTTAGTAACGGTGCAAATATTTATGAAACACCGATACAACAAACTCTTAGCAAAATAGATATAGTAAAGCTTTCACTTGATTGTGTCACTTTGTCTTGCTTCAAAAAGCTTGATAGAGTAGATGATAGTATAGATTGTAGTAAAATAGTAGATGGGATGATAACATTCAGACAAATACATAAAAAACAACTCATCACTGAAACACTTTTTGTAAAAACTCTCAACGATAGCCAAGAAGAGATAAATAAGATATATGAAGCCTTGCAACTTATCAAACCAGATAGAGTAGATATAGGTACCATAGATAGACCACCTGCGTATGATGTGAAGCCTGTAAGTTATGAGGTGCTACTTTCTATAGCAAATACATTTAAAAATCTTCCTGTAACTATCGCTCACAGAGATAAAAATATCACAAAAGAGCAATACAATGAAAAAGAGATACTAAGACTACTTTTGCGTCGTCCTTTAACCCAAGATGATATAGAAAATATCTTTACAAAAGAGTCTCAAAATATACTGCAAACTCTACTAAAAAACAAAAAAGTCAATGAAGTTATCAACAACAATGTGAAGTTTTACAAAATTTCATAATTTAAGCTATATTTAATTGACAAAAATGAAATATTTAACTATAATTTCGCCACTTAAAAAGAGATATTCTTTTTAAACGCCTTCGACAGTGCAAAGCATAATGTCTTCGGTTTCAAATCTATAAAAGTAAAGCAGTTTACTTTTAATGACGCTTTTCAAGTTCCGGCATAGCTCAGCGGTAGAGTAGATGACTGTTAATCATTTGGTCCCTGGTTCGATCCCAGGTGCCGGAGCCATTCAATTTAAATCCTATTATTTATCAGCCTTATCAAAAATCAAATAAATCAATCATACCAAAGCTGTACCATTTATACTTGTATCCTGAATTCAACTCAAGATTTTTTATCTGTTTGCACTTATGAGTTGAATGTAGGTATTATTCAAGTGAATTATGATACACTATTATAAGTATAAAATATATATAGGATAACAAAAAGATGAGACTTATTGATTTATTTTCAGATTACATTCGGAATAAAAAAGACCTTATTGAATATATTGAAAAAAGAAAAGATATAAATGAACGTGGTGAATTTACTGATGACAAGTTACGTTTAGCTGCCAAAAAGCTTAAAAAACTTAAAAATGAATACCCTGAAATTTACAAGGGGATGTATGAAACACTTGAAGAATATTACAGTGAAGATAGAGGGCATTATGTTGAATACCCTATTAATTTTCTCAAACAAATATTAATGATGTTTGAAACACACTTGAGTGTTGATGAGATATACCAATCATACAAAAAAGGTTTAACTCATCGCTGTAGGGATGCTTACTAAGTAATTTTATTTATACCAAACAACAAAGATAACTTTGTTCTTGGTATTTATTTAAACTAAGAGGATACACAATCTCACTTTTTTTCTCAAATTTACTCAATGCTTGACTTGATACAAACTCCACTTCACACAAATCATTTAACTGCAGGATTGTTTCTATTTTAAATGTTAGTGCACCACCTGCAAAGTTTCCTTTTTTTGAACGTTTTTTGATGATGACCTTTTCTACTTGGTTCTCTTTTATAAACTTTTCGAAATTCTTTTTAAAAGATACTATACTATTTTGTTCTTCATCATTTTCTAATACTAATTTTTTGATTTTTAAATTCATATAATTTATTAGTTCACTGTTTTTATCTACAATACTTAGTATCGCATAATTTGATTTTATCTCTACACCACATATTTTCATAATTTTACCTTCGTATATTTTTATATGGTATTGTAGCTTATGATATTACAAAAGAATTGTTTCATTGCATATTGCAATTAAAAGTTAATAAACAGCTCTAATTTATCTTTATTTAAAAGATTATACTCTTTATCTATGATTTTCAACTCTTTTAGTTTTTTAAGTATTCTTGAGAGTGTTTCTGGTGTCATATGGAGTTCTGTCGCTATGATTTTGTTTTTTTTATTTTTGAATATTTCTGGATTATCATAGATATATGAAGCTACTTTTGTAGTTGCATCAAAAATAAGACTTCTATTTAAAAGTCCATCCATCCCTTTTATTTTTCGTGTTAAAGAACGCATCACTTCAAAAGATATTTTTGCATCAGTTTGTAAAATTTTTAAAAATAAATCTTTTTTTATTAAAGCAAAAGTGGAATCTTCAACGCAAATACAAGTTGCAGGAAAAGAAAAGCCTTCTATACTAGCCATCTCAGCTATAAGCGTTGCTCCTACAAAATTATGTAACACTATCTCTGTCCCTTTAGGATCAACTTTATATACCTTTGAAAAACCATTAAGCATAAGATAAAAATATTCAGGTACATCCCCTTCATAAAACACTATATTATTTTTTTTAAATTTTTCTATCGTTGTTATCTCTGAAATTCTTTTTAGCTCTTCATTGTTTAATGAGCTAAATAAATCTAATTTTTCTAGTTCTTCTATCATAACGCAATAGTAGCGAATATATTAATAGAGGTCAAGAAAAAAGTTTATTTTTAAGTTTTAATAATCCTAATTTCAATCCACTATATCTCATTATTTTTGCTAGTTTTTTCCATTGAGACTTTTCATAACAAGGATTTGGACATTGTCTACATCTTGGTTTCTCTTTATTTGGACAGTTTTGTAGTTTTTCTAGAGAGTATTCAAACATAGCGATACACTCTTCACAAAGATGAAGTGTCGTAGAAAAGCTCAACTCTTTATATCTTATATTTTTTTCTACTTCTATTTGATTTTTGTGTTTATTAGAACAATATGTTTCTAAAAAAGTTTTTAATGTATTAATTTCACTTTCAAATTTTTCTGTTTTCATACTATTTTACATTTTTTTATATCATCTTTGTAGCTTTGTGCTACAAAATCTGCATCCAATAATTCATCAAAAATATTTTTATCTATTATTTTTGATTCTAAATATTGAGTCATCTCTTTTATAGATATATTACTTTTTTTAGTTAGCAACATCATATTATCTTGAAGTTTGATTGAACCTTCTTGTAACACTTTTACATACCAACCAGTAGCACCATTTTGTTTAATGAATTTTGAAACCTTATTGGAAAAAACAGCCCCTATTTTCCAACAAGGTTGTCTTGGTTGTGTAACTTGTAACTGAACAGAACCTATACTATATATATCTCCTACACAAACACTACTTTCATCTAATTTATTTACTAAAATATTTGCAGAAAATATAGTCTCATCAATAGTTTCATGAAACTCTTCTTCATATGTTTTAAAGTAATTTGTAGAGGATATAAGAAGAGCTTTATCTACTCCTCCATGATATCTTTTATCTGATTGTTGATCTTCTTTGATCCCTTCAATTCCAATATATACAGTATCATAAGTATCACGTTTGAGATAAGCACTTTGAAACTCTTTCTCTTTTATTTTATACGATTGTGTTTTACCACTAAATATATATTGTACTACTATAGGAGTCATTGTATTGTTATAACCTTATCTTTATTTTTAAAAATTTCTGCTACTTTTTCCTGCCAAATTTTACCAAATAATATCTTATCGTCTTGTGTTGCTGTTTTTTTTAATATTTTTTCCATAAGTTGAGACTGGAGAGAATTAGTATTGATTACACTTGGATTATAAGTTACCTCTATTGATTTTCCTGTATCTAACCTTTGTAATTTTACACTTGAAGATATAGTATCATTAAATTTCATCAAATCATGTCTTACAAAATTTCCACCTATCCCTTTGAAACCATTTTTCTCAGTAGCTCCTGTAATTTGAGTAAATACATTTGCAATCACCCCAGCCACACCATCTGCACAATCTTCACTAAACGAGACAAATATCTCTCCCCTTTGTGGTATTTCTCCTCTATACAAAGATTTCAATCCCATTTGTGCCATCAAATAAGCACCTGCTACAGTTGGACAACTATGCCCTGCACTTTTCACTACATCTAAATATGTAAATTCTACAATACCATCTTCAAATGTACCTAAAAAATTAGATAGTGAATCTTGCATTGTAATTGTCTCTACTGTGTCAAAAAAATCTGGATATTTCATAAAGTCTCTCTTTGTAATTATATTATAAAAAAAATTATACTAGAAATAAATAGGAAAAGGCTTGATATGTATCAATTATTAATATTAGTTTTGATTGTTCCAAACGAGTTGATTAAACTCTTTCATAGATGATTTATCCATATTTTCCATCATTGCAACTTGTAAGTTGTGAATAATCTCCCCATATTCTTTTTTAGGTTTTAAAGGATCATCAGTTCTTGAAAGCTCAATAATTTGATGAATTTTTTTATCAAAAGGGGTATGGGTTCTTTCTGCAATCCCATCATAGACAGAGATAAAAAGTGTATGATTATCATAATCCATATTACACTCCTCATCAAAAATTTGAAGTGCTAAAAGTGTACAACAATGAAGCTCCACCTCATCAAATTGATAAGTTTTTGCCCATTCGTACGCCGTAGATAAATCATCCATCTATTTTCTCTTTTTTAGAAGCTTTTTTCTCTTTTATATATTCTAAAATCACATCTTCTTTATTTTCAATAAACTCTTTTGTTATGATACATTTTTCTATATCTTCACGAGCTGGCAATTCATATTGAAGAGGTAACATAATTTTTTCTATAATACCTCTTAACCCTCTTGCACCCACACCTTTTGTTTGTGCAAGTTCCGCAATAGTTGCTAATGCATCATCACTAAATTCTAAATCAATACCGTCAAGCTCAAACAATGCTTGATATTGTTTAATAATAGCATTTTTAGGTTCTTGTAGAACACGTATTAAATCTTCCGTTGTAAGTTCATTTAGTGTCGCTATAACAGGTATTCTTCCTATAAATTCAGGAATAAGTCCATAAGAGATAAGATCTTTTGATTCTACATCATCAGTAATATCTGCAAAACTTTCAGTCATAAATCCCATCACTTTTTTTCTATGTTTTTTCTTTTGTTCATCATCACCAACTAAACCAACAAAAGCACCACCACAGATAAAAAGCACATGAGTAGTGTCAAATAAAACTGTCTCAGTAGTTGAACTTTTACGACTCCCTTTGACAGGAACATATACCTCTCCACCCTCAAGTATTTTCAACAACCCTTGCTGAACACCTTCTCCACTTACATCCCTTCCACTTGTTGCACTTTCAGATTTATTTGCAACTTTATCTATCTCATCTATATAAATAATCCCTTTTTGAGCTCTCTCCACATCAAAATCTGCCGATGCTAAAAGTCGTGAAAGGATAGACTCAACATCTTCCCCCACATATCCAGCTTCTGTTAATGCTGTAGCATCTGCCACTGCAAATGGAACATCCATAATCTTCGCTAATGATTTAGCCAAAAGTGTTTTACCACTTCCTGTTGGACCTATAAGCATAATATTTGATTTTTCTATCTCAACATTTTTAAAAATTGGTTTATCGATTCTTTTATAGTGTGAGTACAATGCAACTGATAATACTTTTTTTGCATCACTTTGCCCTATCACATAGTGGTCAAGATGTTCTTTGATTTTTGTAGGAACAGAAAGCCCCTTTTGGAACTCCTCTTTTGCTTTTTTGAGTTCACTTTTGTGCATAACCATTGAGCAAGTTTCTACACATTCGTTACAGATGTGTGCATTTTCAGCACTAAATATTTTATTTACTTCTTTGACTGTTTTACCACAAAAGTCACAGATTAATTCTTCTTGTTTCATTATAAGGCCTTTAGAAGGTATTTACTATTTCAATGCAAATATCATTCCGTGAGATTTTACAATTCTCATAACCTACATTCAACCCATAAATAAACCAGCTGCATATCTACAACTCCTCTAAAAACTATTTTTAATATCTTTTCAACTCTTTACATCTCCACCACTCAAAATCTTCATTTGATTAATAGCTATTTTATTGAGCTTTTTTATTTTTTGACTTTTTGAAAATCCTTCATCTATCAAGTGAACATTTAATGACTCCATATTTGCCAAACATACAAGCTGATTCACATCAGCTTCATCTCGGATATTACCATTTTTATCTTTATTTTTATCTCTCCACTCTTTTGCAGTCATACCAAATAAAGCAACATTGAGTATATCTGCTTCATTTGCATAAACAAAATTTATTTGTTGTGGTGTTAATTCTTTTGGAATAAGATTTTCTTTGATAGCATTTGTATGAATCTTATAGTTTAATTTTGAAAGATTTCTTTTTATATCCCAACCAAGTTGTCTTAACTCTTCATCTTTAAGTCTCTGAAACTCTTTGATAAGATAGAGTTTAAACTCTACTGATACCCAAGAAGCAAATTCAAAAGCTATATCTTTATGGGCGTAAGTTCCACCATATCTTCCTGCTTTTGAGATAATTCCTATTGCATTTGTACTATTTATCCATTTTGTTGGACTCATTGTAAAACTATTTAGTCCAGCTTCTTTTTTAAACCCATCGAATTCGACGGGTTTAAAATCTGAATTATTTAACTGTTCCCAAATACCTAAAAATTCTATTGTATTACGATTACGAAGCCAATTTCTTATAATATCATTTGCATCTGTTGAGTCTTTATATTTTGCAATATCAGTAATAGATATATAATCTTCTTCATTAAATTTTTGATTTATTAAAAAATATTGCATTTTGTTATATTTATATTTTACTATATCAATATCACAACAATATTATAGATTATAAAGAGTAAAAAAAAGCAGGCAAATATTTACCTGCTTTTTATATGAGAAGATTTAAGAAGTTTTTATAAAGCCTTTAAAAAACTATTTGTATCCTCTTGTACTAACTCTAAGTTATGTGTAGAGATAAACTTATTCTCTTTTTTACTATGTTCCTCTTTGTTTGATACTACTATTCCTGTATCAAGTCCTAGAGTTATCTCATTTGCAACCATTCTGTAAGTATCACGGCTAAAATCTATCCCTAAAAATAGGTATGATTTTTTTTGTTTGTACTCTTTTAAAAATGGTGGTATAGCATACCCACCCATAGCTTCTGTTAGCCAATCAACAAAGTCAGCATCACTTACGATAAAGTCCATATCAGGGATAGTTGAACCCATAGGTTTAAAAAGGATTGGGATAGTATCGTTTAGTTCCTCTTTTTCTATTTTGTTGTATGTTTTTGTTGGTAGGTCATATTTATATACGATAAATCTATCATATCCACCCATAACTCTTGAAACACCTGTTATCATAAAATGTTCAACATCTTCATACACTTTACATCCACTATCATCAAGATTTGTATCTATTAGGTATTTTGGTTTTATCTCTTTTAATACTTGATATACATATGGAAGTTCATACTCTTTTGAACTATAGATATGGTTTGTCATTTGGATGATATACTCTCTACCTTTTCGTTGTTCCAAACTCATGGCTGCTCTTGTATATTCATACATAAGTCTTGCACTCATAGCTCGACCATTGTTAAGGGCTAGTACCATACTATCACTATCAAATGGAAGTTGTACACCATCAGTTGACTTTACACCCTCAAATACACCCATTCCTAAAAATGGAACGAGTTCACCACTTATTAATTTATTTTTTATGTTTTCCATTATACTTCCCATTTATTACTTTATATGATAAACATATTGCATAAGCCATTCCATTTAAGACTTATTCTTATAAAATAAAAAAAGTAACTTTTCGATTTATGAGATACTTAAGATTTATCCATGACATCCTGAGCCAGTATATGTAACATATGCTTTGTTTAGTTCTACTTGTAATCTTTCCAAGTCAAACTCTTTTCCTAAATCATTTGGCATATCTAGAAAAAATACCGCTCCATCTTTAGAGATAAGAAAAATTGCTTTTGTAAGTTTATCTTCCATATCACCTGTCACTATTTTAGTTCCATACATATTTCCAAATTCATCTTCACTATCAAAAACCATCTCGAATTTTTTTATTTTATCTTGAAAAATTGTTGTATTATCTGACTTTTCATTGAAAATAAAATAACATTTAATAGGAACTTGAATATTACTCATAAAATGATCGATTTTAAAAATCTCTTCCAAAAAATCTTCACTCGCATCAGGAAAAGAGACAAATAAACTCATTGCACCATCACTATGGCTTCTTTTTATCTCTTTTGTTTCTCCATTAACATCCTCTACCTCAAAGTTTTCAGCCATGTAACCTATGTCTATAAAGTCTTCACATAAGGCATATTCTTTATTTTTAAATTTTATACTAAAGTCCATATTTTTTCACCTTATAACCTATTTGTCTCACTGTTATTCCTAATATCTCTGCTGCACGTGATTGATTATTTTCACAATCTCTTAGTGCTTTTCCTATAGCTTCACATTCAAGTTCATCAAGTGTTTTATTTTCCATTGGAATTGTTTTGTATTCTTCAATTAACTTTTCATTTTTTAGTGCAGGAAGAAGAAGAAGCATATCAGCAGCACTAATACCACTTTCATCTCCCATCAAAACTATTCTTTCAAGAGTATTTTCCATCTCTCTTACATTTCCAGGCCAAGGATACCCCATCAGTTTATCCATCGCTTCATCCGTAATTGTTACCACTTTTTTATGATTGCGAACAGCTCTTTCTAAGAAAAAATTCACAAGAAGTTTTATATCTTCACCTCTTTTTCGCAAAGGTGGTAAATCTATTGGTATTACATTTAATCTATAGTATAAATCTTCTCTAAATTCTCCATCTTTTACCATCTTTTCAAGATTTCGATTCGTTGCAGCTACAAGTCTTACATTTACTTTTATAGTTTTGCTCCCACCAACTCTTTCAAACTCTCGCTCTTGTAAAACTCTCAAAAGTTTTACTTGCGCACTTGCACTAATATCCCCTATCTCATCTAAAAATAAAGTCCCTTTATCTGCAAGTTCAAATCGCCCTTTTCTTGTCTCTTTAGCATCTGTAAATGCACCTTTTTCATGTCCAAAGAGTTCACTTTCAAGTAAACTATCAGTTATCGCTGCACAGTTTAATTTTACAAACGGCTCATCAGCTCTACGACTTCTTTTATGAATGGCTGCAGCAACTAGTTCTTTACCAGTTCCTGTTTCACCACGCACTAAGATAGTCACATCACTTTGAGCAATTCTCTCAATAACTCTATAGACATCTTTCATCTTCTTACTCTCGCCAATTATGTCACCAAAATTATGCACTTTTGAATCCCACTCCATTTTATAATACTGTTTAAGATCTTTTAACTTCTCTTTCTCATCCTCTAATACAAAATGTGAATACATACTTTGAGCAAATAAAGAACTAATAATTGATAATATACGCACCGTATCATCAAAATCAATTTTTGTAGATTTTGTAAGGTTTGTTGCTAATACACCAATCGTTTCATTTTCTATAATCATAGGAACTGCTATATAAGAGATGGTATCACTACTCCTATTTCCAGATTTATTTAAAAATAAAATATCATTATGTACATTTTCAATAACAACTGGTTCCATACTTTTAGCAGCTAAACCTGTAGCACCTTCCCCTAATCTATATTCAGAAATTATTTTTTGATGTTTATTGAAATTTATAGATGCAAAGATATTTAACATATCATCTTCTAATCTATAGATAACACAATTTTCTAAATCTAAATTCTTTTTTAAGACTTTGAGGCATTTCTCTAAAGGCTCCACAATTTGCCCTCGAGAATCAGCTATAATAGTAGCTATCTCTTGTAAAACATTTAGTTCTATTTGTATCAAATTATCTTCACTATTCATTATTTATCCAATTCATATAATATTTCTTATATTATAGTCTTGTTTATACAAAATATAAACACCTCTTATGTATATATTATAATCAATCAGCGATTTTTTTACAAACTTCCTCTTTTGGTAAGTTTTTAGGACCTGGTCGTATCCACCAAGTTTCACCATTACTAAGTTCTACTTCTCCACCCCATTTATCATCATCACTAAATTCAGTAGTTTCTATAGTTTCTTCCATATCTTTTTTTGCTATATAAAAATAAATCTCATCATTTGCTTCTCTTAACATCACTTTTGCCATAAATTATCCTCCTATAATATATAATCATCATCTATTACATAAATTTGAATAGATTTTGTTATATATTGTTTTATGTTTGTATTAAATTTAATTTGTTAAATTTTTTTACAATTCACAGTCTATTGCATCATTAAATGATCTTTTTATCCTTGTAGATAAACTACCTAAGAAAGCGTATCATTTTGATTGTATTAACTCACCTATTTAGGAAGCTGTGGAAGAGTTTTATCTCTTACCATCCATAGTAGGAGGCTGTGAGCATAAATCAAAAATTAAGATTAAGGATGTGTTATGTATTTTGTAGGAATTGATATTGCTAAAGCTTTTAGCGTTTGTTGTGTTGTAGATGATAAAGAAGAATTTATTATTAAACCATTTCCTTTCAATTCATCTTACGGTGGTTTTAAAAAGTTAGTAAATAATTTAGAATCAGTTAATGATAAATCTAATATGGTAATTGGTATGGAAGCAACAGGACTTTTATTTGAAAATCTTTATAGATATTTAATTGACTTAAACTACAATGTGATATTATTGAACCCATATCAAACATCACAGTTTAGGAATATGGACACAATGAAGTATGTTAAAAATGACAATATTGATTCTTTAATGATAGCACTTTTAATTAAAAGTGGTAGATACTCAAAGGGTTATGTAAATGAAGAACAATTACAATCTTTAAAAGTATTATTTAGACATAAAGAAAATATCAAAGAGCAATTAAAATCTATTAAAAGACAAACTTCATCTTTATTAGCTGTAGTATTCCCAGAACTTGATAAAGTTATAAAAGATCCATATAGTGTATCAGGTTTAGTATTACTTGACAAATATCCAACAGCTAAGCACTTTGAATATGTGACAGTTGATAGAATATTAAATACATTTAGAAAAACTAGAGGTAATAATTTCAATCAAGCTAAAGCTGAACTTTTACTATCAATAGCTAAAGATACAATTTATTCAGGTGTTGCAAAAGAAGCCAGAGCTTTTTCAATTAGAGCTAACGTAACTTTAATTAAAGCATTACAAGAACAAATTAAATCTTTAGAAGATGAAATGATAAATTTATTTAAGGCAGATTATCAAGCTGATACAACTATTGAAGATGAGAACTATATCTCATCTGTACTAGATAACCTTAGAACAATACCAGGTGTTTCA
>Ga0209345_10000568_pt1 | contig 47049 bp, 47 predicted proteins | sample Cruoilmetagenom7_FD_187294 | JGI IMG/M metagenome (GOLD analysis project Ga0209345, IMG submission 187294) | Oil polluted marine microbial communities from Coal Oil Point, Santa Barbara, California, USA - Sample 7 (SPAdes) (version 2) | ecosystem: Environmental > Aquatic > Marine > Oil seeps ... | reverse complement strand
ATTGATAAATTATTAAAATAGAACTGAATGTTTTCACAAAAGGATATAAAACAAATTAAGAAGAAAGGTTTAACTGCTGAAAAAATAACATCTCAGATTGAGTTATTTAAATCAGGATTGCCATTTATAAACTTGCAATCTGAAGCAACTATAAATAATGGTATTTTAAAGCTTTCTAAAGAAGAAAGAAAGACATCGACAGATTTATTTGATGCTGAAAGAAACAATTTTTCCATTATAAAATTTGTGCCAGCTTCTGGAGCAGCGACTAGAATGTTTAAATCGTTTTTCAGCTTTATTGAAGATTATAATCCTGAAGTAGAAACGGTAAATGCTTATATAAACAGAACTAAAGAGTCTTTGTTGGCTGTCTTTTTTGTGGGCTTAGAAAAATTACCATTTTATAATATTGTTTTAGAAAATATAAAAGAGGTCTATCCAGATTATCATGAATCTTCAACAGACCAACAACGTTTTATGTTTGTAAAAACCATGTTAGATGCAGATAAGCTGAATTATGGATTTTACCCAAAAGGAATATTACCTTTTCATAAATATAAAGAGCATATTGCTACTGCTTTCGAAGAGCATTTGTTTGAAGCTGCTTTATATGCCTCAAGTAATAATATAGCGAAATTACATTATACTATTTCAGAAAAGTATAATGATATTTTTGATGATGAGTTTAAAAAAATTGAAAATATTGTAGAAAGAAAAACGCAAACAAAGTTTGAAATATCTTTTTCTTATCAAAAAGCTGCAACAGACACCATTGCAGTTTCTTTGGAGAATAAACCATTCCGTTTAGAAGATGGCAGCTTGTTATTTAGACCTTCAGGTCATGGAGCTTTGCTATGTAATCTAAACAACTTAGATGCAGATATCATCTTTATTAAAAACATAGACAATGTGGTTGTTTTTAAATACGAAAATGATGTTAGTGAATACAAAAAAATGTTGGCAGGAATATTAATCAACATTCAAACAATAGCATTCAACTACCTTGAAAAATTAGAAAGCAGACAAATTTCTGAAAATGAAATTATAGAAATTGCTACTTTTCTTATCAGGAAAATGAATGTGATAATTTCATCTGAATTTGAAAAATATGCAACAGAATACCAAATAGCGTATTTAAAGGATAAATTAAACAGACCTATTCGTGTCTGCGGCATGGTAAAAAATGAGGGTGAACCCGGAGGAGGTCCATTTTGGGTGAAGGACGAAAGTGGGCAAGTCTCTCTTCAAATTGTTGAGTCAGCTCAAATTAATAAAAAGGATAAGCATCAAAAGGGAATATTAAAAAATGCCACTCATTTCAACCCTGTAGACTTGGTTTGTGGTATTAAAGATTATAAAGGGAATAAATTTAATTTAGAACAATTTGTTGACCCAAAAACAGCCTTTATTACAATGAAAACTAAAACAGGAAAAGACCTGAAAGCATTAGAGTTACCTGGTCTTTGGAATGGAAGCATGGCAAACTGGAACACCATTTTTGTTGAAGTGCCATTAATCACTTTTAATCCTGTTAAAACGGTTACAGACTTATTAAAACAAACCCATCAAGTAAATTAAGATGTTTGATGAAGCGCTACTTATTTCTGAATTAACTTTTAAGGCTATTAGAAGTTCTGGTGCAGGTGGACAACATGTAAACAAGGTGTCTTCAAAAGTGGTTTTAAATTTCGACTTAACAAACTCTCAAGTATTTGATGAAGTACAAGTAGATTTATTATTAAAAAACCTATCAACTAGATTAACTTCAGAAGGAACTCTAATTCTTTACTCAGATGAGAGTAGAAGTCAACATAAAAATAAAGAACTAGTTGTAAAACGTTTTTTAGAACTTATTCAACTAGGTCTTAAAGTACCAAAAAAAAGAAAACCAACTAAAGTTCCAAGAGCTGTTAAATTAAAACGATTATCAAAAAAGAAGCAACAAGCTGATAAAAAAGCAAATAGGAAACCACCCGAGATTTAGTGTTCAGTCGCAGTAAAGGTTTTCAGCTTCTTTTTTCAGTGTGATTCAAAAAAAATTGCGAACCTGTTTTTTAAATCGAAAATCTAGTCTACATTTGCATCGTTCTCAAAAAGGGGTGCCTATAATCGGCTGAGATCATACCCAATGAACCTAGAACAGGTAATGCTGTTTAGGGATTTAAAATTAAATAATGGTGTCATTGTGAAGAGTTTTTGAACGACGTAGCAATCTCATTATTAAATAAACAATCAATTATTAACCAGAATAATAACCTCTTTTTATTCGTGTAAATTTATTTTATCGGATGAAATTTTTATTCAACAACCTGTCATTTTGTCGAAGGCAGAATTTTCAAACATTTTTGTTTTTATTATTATTAAGCTATTCTTCTTATTCACAAGAAAAAGCACAAGACTCCACAAAACGTGAAACTTTAGATGAAGTTCTTGTTAAAGCTGTTCGTGTAAATGCAACATCACCAATTACACATTCAAACATTACAAAAGAGCAATTGCAAAAACGAAATTTAGGTCAAGATGTGCCTATTTTATTAAATTATTTACCTTCAGTTGTCACGACTTCAGATGCTGGAGCAGGAGTTGGTTATACAGGTATTCGAGTTCGTGGTGTGAATGCGCAATCTACTAACATTACCATTAATGGAATTCCTTATAATGATGCCGAATCTTTAGGAACTTATTGGGTGAATTTAGGCGATTTTGCTTCATCTGTAGAAAGTTTGCAGTTGCAACGTGGCGTTGGAACATCAACTAATGGATCAGGTGCTTTTGGAGCAAGTATTAATGTGCTAACAGATGCTGTTTCTGAGAAGGCTTTTGGTGAAATATCTAATAGTTATGGAAGTTTTAATACCTGGAAACACACGCTAAAATTTAGTACAGGATTGTTAAACAACCATATTGAAATTGCTGGTCGTTTATCGCAAATTAAATCCGATGGCTATATCGATAGAGCTACAACAAATCTAAAATCATATTTTCTTCAGGCAACTTATGTGGATGATAATACCATGATAAAAGCCATTACTTTTAGTGGCAAAGAAAAAACATATCAATCTTGGAATGGCATTGAAGATCTATATATTTTAGAAAACGATAGAACCTTTAATTCTGCAGGTATGTACACAGATGACAATGGTGATGTTCAATTTTACGATAATGAAATAGATAACTACCAACAAGACCACTATCAGTTTCATTGGAATGAACGAATTAATAATAAATGGTCAACCAATTTAGCATTAAACTATACACATGGCGAAGGCTATTTTGAGCAGTATAAAGAAGATCAAAAATTTACAGACTATGGTTTAGAAAATGTTGAAATAGGAAACGAAACTATAACAGGAACTGACCTAATAAGACGTAGATGGTTAGACAACGATTTTTATGTAGTAAATGCGAATGCAAATTATAAAAACAATGCCTTGGATGTTATTTTTGGAACATCCTATAGTACATATTCTGGAGATCATTTTGGTGAGGTGATTTGGGCAGAATATGCTAGTAATAGCATGATAAGAGATAGATATTACAATGGAAATGGTAAGAAAGTAGATTTTAGCTTTTTTGCAAAAGCATCATATAGATTGAGTGAGTATGTTAGTCTGTATTTGGATTTACAATCACGTTCTGTTACTTATAAAACAACAGGGACAAATTCAGATGTCGTTCCATTTGTAGTTGATAAAAAGTACAATTTCTTTAATCCAAAAGCTGGAATTACTTATAACCTGAACGAAAATGATAATCTGTATTTCTCTTATGCTAGAGCGAATAGAGAACCTAATAGAGACGATTTTGAAAACAATCCAGACATTAAACCTGAACAATTAAACGATTTCGAATTGGGTTGGAGGCATAATTCCGATGGTTTTAGTATCAATACCAATTTATATTATATGTTATATAATGAACAATTGGTTTTAACTGGAGCTATAAACGATGTTGGTAATCCTATTAGAAACAATTCAGGAAGAAGTTACAGATTAGGCTTAGAAGTAGATGCTGTTATTAATATATCTAATTCTTTTAGCATTCAGCCTAATATGGCTTTAAGTACAAATAAGAATAAAGAAACTGTTGTTTCTCTAAATGGTGAATTAGTAGACTTAGGATCTACAAACATTTCATTTTCTCCAAACATTGTTGCAGGAAATGCTTTGGTATTTAAACCTGTTCAAGGGTTACAAATGTCTTTATTAAGTAAGTTTGTTGGTGAACAATATATGGGAAACACAGATACGAAAGCATCAAAATTAGACAGTTATTTTGTAAACGATTTTAATGTGATGTATGAAATAGAAACCAATTCAGTTTTTAAATCTATTGTTATTTCAGGATTAGTAAATAACCTTTTTGGAGAAGAATACAGTTCTAATGGATACTATTATACCTATGATGATACTTGGACAGATCCAAACCAAATAACAACTATTGAAGGAACTGGTTATTATCCACAAGCAACTACAAATTTTTTACTAGGATTAACATTGAAATTTTAATACAAAAAAGACCACTCTCTTTAGAGTGGTCTTTTTATTTATTGTTATTCCAGACAAAGTGAGGAATCTAAAAAGAGTTTTTTTTAGTTATTATAAACGCGAATAATATTCCCATTTACTTCAACAAAATAACGTTTTAAAGTGTAGTTTCCAGTTGTTCCAGATTGTAAATTACCACTTAAAATTTCGTAACTATTTCCATCATCACAATCGCATGTAGCAATAATTCCTTCTACACTTAAAGTAGAACACGTTCTTAAAGGATGGTTTGGGTCGCTTAACTCAAAAGCACTATAGTTTGTGCCTCCTGCATAAAATATAACAACACCATTTACACCATAATTATCAGGTAGTATAACGAAATTATTAGCGAATAATAAATCGGTGTATAGTGGTAAATCTGTGTTTACTAAGTTTCCAGTATCGAAAGTGATATTTGGAATATTTTGATTGTTATTATTGCCATCGTCGTCGCTCTTATTACAAGACATAACTAAAAAAGCTAATAAAATAATAGATAAAATTCGATTCATTTTTCATTTTAATTTTCGGCTACAATTTACAACAAAAAGTAAACACAGTTAAATATTTTGTATATTTGTATCGCAATCTCGTGGGAACGAGATTTTTTGCGTTTTTCCCGAATTCTTCCAAGGCATAACAGTTGGATGTTTCGGGATATTTATAATATATAAACGATGAAGTTATGAGTAAAGTATCTTATTACACTGAGGAAGGTTTAAAAAAATTGAGAGACGAATTAAGACAACTAAAAGATATTGAACGTCCAAGAGCATCGCAAGCAATTGCTGAAGCTAGAGATAAAGGAGATTTAAGTGAAAATGCAGAATATGATGCTGCAAAAGAAGCTCAAGGCATGCTAGAAATGCGTATTTCGAAATTAGAAGGACAACTTGCTGGCGCTCGACTTATTGATGAATCTCAATTAGATAATTCGAAAGCATTGGTATTGTCTAAAGTGAAAATAAAGAATCAAACCAATGGTATGGAAATGCTTTATACTTTGGTTGCAGATGGTGAAGCAGATTTGGCTTCAGCAAAAATTTCTGTTAATTCTCCTATTGGAAAAGGATTACTTGGTAAATCTGTTGGCGATGTAGCTGAAATTCAGGTGCCAAATGGCGTAATTAAATTTGACATTTTAGAAATTACAAGATAAATTTATTGCAAGCTTTTAGGGCTTAATTAAATTATTGCTAAAAGATTCCTGTAAAGAAGGAATCTTTTTATCTTTACAAGTATATCGATTAATCTTATGGCTTCAATTTTTTCAAAAATAATTTCAGGAGAAATACCTTCTTATAAAATAGCCGAAACTGAAGGGTTTTTGGCTTTTTTGGATATTAATCCAAATGCTAAAGGACATACACTTTGTATTCCGAAGAAAGAAGTCAATAAAATTTTTGAATTAGACGAGAAAACCTATTTAGACCTCATGTCTTTTTCAAGAAAAGTAGCTATTGCTATAGAAAAAGCAATTCCTTGTAAACGTGTTGGTGTTTCTGTTATTGGTTTAGAAGTGCCACATGTGCACGTGCATTTAATTCCCCTAAACTCTATGGAAGACGCACGTTTTGTAAATAAAGAATCGTTGTCTTCTGAAGAATTCGAAGACACAGTAAAGGCTATAAAATCTTTTTTATAGTTTCGGAAAAATTACGACACCAATCAAAATAAGAATTATAATTAAAAGTCCTATAATAAGAAACCAAGCAGACTTTTTTAACTTGGTTGAAGGAGTTTTAGGAGTAAAAGCTTTTTGGTGATAATTAAAGACACGTTCAATATCTTCTGTCCAGCTTACAGGATAAATGCTAGTATTACATTTATAACACTCTAATTGATGTGTTGTTTCATTAGTTATAGATTTATAAAACTTGGTTTCTACAAATTTCTGTTTAAAAGTTAAATGTAAACCACTGTTATTATAGCATTCTGGACAATTGTTATTAAGTTCAACCTCTTTAATGGTAATAAATTTATCTTCCATAATTTAAATTGATTTCATTGAAATTTGCATGGTTGTACCTTTATCTATTTCAGATTTTAATACTTTAATTTGTCCTCCATGGAATTCTTCAATGATTCTTTTTGCAAGAGAAAGCCCTAATCCCCAACCTCTTTTTTTAGTTGTATAGCCAGTTTCAAAAATTGTTTGAAACTGTTTCTTTGGAAGCCCTTTTCCAGTATCACTTACATTTATATTTACAGTGTTTTCAAGTTGAGAAATATCAATAATAATTTTCCCTTTACCTTTCATGGCATCAATAGCATTTTTAACCAAGTTTTCAATAGTCCAACTAAATAGTTGCTTATTTAAATTTACATAAATTTCTTCAGAAGGAGCAATTAACTCAAAATCAATTAGTTTCGAGCTTCTTGCTTTTAAATAGTCGTAAGAATCAATTGTTTCTTTTACAATGTCTGCCTTTTCTAAAACCGGAAGAGAACCTATTTTACTAAAGCGTTCAGTAATAGTTTGAAGTCTAGTAATATCTTTTTCAATTTCAATAATATATTCAGGATTAACATTTTCAGATTTTAATATTTCTGTCCAGCCTATTAAAGAAGATAATGGTGTGCCAATTTGATGAGCTGTTTCTTTTGCCATTCCAGACCACAATTTATTTTGAGTAGCAATTTTTGAGCTTCGATAGAAGAAATATGCAACAGCACCAAACAAAAAGATAATTAATAATAAGGCTAAAGGATAATATTTTAATTTGTTTAAAACTTCAGAATTTCCATAATATAAAGTGCCATATATAATGGTTTCTTTAGTTTCATTATCTTCATAAGAAATAACAATGGGCTCGTTTTCCTGAGTGTATTGTTTTACTAATTTATTGATATAAGTTGTATTATTAACTTTATTTTCATCTATATTATTAGAGAGTAAGACACTTCCATTATTATAAACAAACATGGGGTTTGTAATTTCTGAAGTGAACACTTTATCAACAAGAGGGTTTACATTTTCATCTAATGGATTGGAATTTATTTCTTGATGAGCAGCAGCCCAAATATCCATTTTAGATTGTTCTTCTATTTTAAATTTCTGAAAAAACACATAGGTATTCCATAAAATAAGCGAAATAATACCAAATGAAGCAATAACAATAATCCATCTAGTTAGATTTCTGTGTTTAGAAAAAAGCATAAAACATATTTTTTATTTTGAAATATAATGTAAAATCTGTTAATAATATTGTGTTACAAGCAAACAAATCATTTTTTGTTGAATAACAGATTGGTTACATTTGTGCAAAGTAAAAAAGATAAATGACATCATTCGAACCAAAAGAATTGTCTGTAGCAAAATTGCATGCTTATTTGCTTAGTGCAGTAGCACCAAGACCAATTGCATTTGCAAGTACTATTGACGCAAACGGAAACCCAAACCTATCTCCTTTTAGCTTTTTTAATGTTTTTAGTGCTAATCCACCAATTCTTATATTTTCGCCAGCTCGTCGTGTTAGAAATAACACAACAAAGCATACTTTAGAAAATGTAATAACAACCAAAGAGGTTGTAATAAATGTGGTTAATTACGATATGGTTCATCAAGCGTCATTAAGTAGTACAGAATACCCAGAAGGTGTTAATGAATTTGACAAAGCTGGTTTAACCATGTTAGAATCGGATCTTGTTAAGCCTTTTAGAGTGGCTGAATCTCCAGTGCAACTGGAATGTAAGGTAAACGAAATTGTTGCTTTAGGAACCGAAGGAGGAGCTGGAAATTTAGTGATATGTGAAGTTGTAAAATTGCATTTAGAAAATGAGATTTTAGACGATGAAGGCTTTATTAATCAAGAAAAATTAGATTTAGTTGCTCGAGCTGGAGGCAATTATTATAGTCGTACAAGAAGTGGGTTTTTTGAATTGCCAAAACCACTTTCTACTTTAGGAATTGGCGTTGATGGTTTCCCTAAAGAGGTTAGAAATAGTATGATTTTAACCGGAAATGATCTAGGCATGTTAGCTAATGTGGAAGCTTTGCCTACAGAAGAAGAAACCCTTAAGTTTATTAAATCTGTTAGCGAACGTTATCCAGATATTGCTAATGCTTCACATAGAGAAAAGCATAAATTGGCTCATAATTATTTAAGTTTTGGCGACATACAAAGCGCCTGGAAAATATTATTATCATAAATAAATTATTCCTGTAAATCAGGTAACATTAAAATTAAATTATATTAAAATGGAAGTACAAGGAAGAATTAAAGTTATTGGAGAAACACAAACATTCGGAAGTAACGGATTTAGAAAGAGAGAAGTGGTTGTTACAACAGAAGAGCAGTATCCACAGCATATCATGATTGAGTTTGTTCAAGATAAAACAGATTTATTAAATAATTACCAAGCAGGACAACAAGTAAAGGTAAGCATTAATTTACGTGGAAGAGAGTGGACAAATCCTCAAGGAGAAGTAAAATATTTTAACTCGATTCAAGGATGGAGAATTGAAGCAGCACAACAAGATGCTTCTAACCCAGAAATGCCACCAATGCCAACTGCTGAAGCTTTTGAGCCAGCAAATGGATTAAACAAAGAAGATCATGACGATTTACCGTTTTAGGTAGTTGTAAAAGGGATTATTAAAAATCTCATATATTTAACCTCAATGTGAAAACATTGAGGTTTTTTATTTCAATCAAATATGATATCTTATTTAACACCAGAAATTATCTTCCCAGATATCCATCAAGCAGATACTGATGGTTTACTAGCTTTTGGTGGCGACCTTTCTGTAGATCGCCTTGTTCTAGCCTATAAAAGTGGTATTTTTCCTTGGTTTGAAAAAGATCAGCCAATTTTGTGGTGGTCTCCAGATCCTAGATTTGTGCTTTTTCCTGCGAATTTAAAAATTTCAAAAAGCATGAAACAGGTTTTGAAGAATAGCGATTTTCAGGTAACAATTAACAAAGATTTTAAATCCGTTATAAACGAATGTGCCAAAACCAAAAGAGATGGTCAACAAGGTACTTGGATTACCAATAGTATGATAGATGCTTATATAAATTTGCATGAACAAGGTTTGGCTAAATCTATTGAGGTTTGGCAAGACAATATACTGGTAGCTGGTTTTTACGGAGTTGATTTAAACAATGGTGTGTTTTGTGGAGAAAGTATGTTTACAAAAATTAGTAATGCCAGTAAAGTTGGTTTTATTACCTTTATTCAAAACACAGATTATAAGTTGATAGATTGTCAAGTGTATACCAATCACCTGGCAAGTTTAGGAGCTGAAGATATTTCTAGAAAAGACTTTCTAAATTTTTTAGACTAACAAAAGTCATATTTATTATGGTTTATTATTCGGAAATTAGTGTTTTAAAATAAAAATATGTTAACATTAAGAGACTTTAAAAAGTGTAAAAATAAGGATGAGTTTTTGGAAGTTCTTAAAGAGAAAGAACCTCAAGAGCGCATTAATAATATTCTATACACTATAGATTATGAAAAAGAGCTAATTAAACTTCAAGGAGAATTAGTTGATTTACAACAATGGGTTGCAAAACATAACAAGCGAGTAGCCATTATTTTTGAAGGTAGAGATGCAGCTGGAAAAGGGAGTGCCATAAGACGTTTTATAGAACATTTAAATCCACGTTCTATGCGAGTTGTTGCATTAGCAAAACCAACCGAAGTAGAAAAAGGACAATGGTATTTTAGACGTTATATTAAAGAATTACCAAATCCAGGTGAAATCGTGTTTTTTGATAGAAGTTGGTATAATCGAGCTGTTGTAGAACCAGTTATGGACTTTTGTAATGAGGAAGAATACAATAAATTTATGGCTCAAGTAACAGAATTTGAACACATGCTTTATGAAGATGGCGTAGATCTTGTTAAATTCTGGTTTTCAATCTCAAAAGAAGAACAAGTAGCAAGGTTTGATTCTAGATTAAATAATCCTCTAAAAAGATGGAAATTTAGTCCTGTCGATCAAGAAGGTCAAAAACGATGGGATAGTTACACCTATTATAAAGAGCAGATGTTTAGTAAAACACATACAACTTTTAGTCCTTGGATTATTATAAAAACTAATCTTAAAAAGGAAGCAAGACTAGAAAGTATGCGTTATGTGCTTTCAAAATTTAATTATGATAATAAAGGGAATTCTGGAATTACATTATTTCCAGATCCAAATGTTGTTCAACGCTATCATAGACTTGTTAAACAAATTGATTCATAAATTATGAAAGATAAATTAACTCCAAAAGATTTAAAAAAGCTAAATTCTAAAAAAGGTTTAAAGCAATTCTTAACCGAAGAATCAATTACAATTTCTAAAGTTCTTAAAACTTTAAATTATGAATCTCGTCTAAAAGATTTACAAGAAGAACTTATTAAATTACAAAATTGGATAGCAGATAATAACAAGAAGGTTGTTATTCTTTTTGAAGGTAGAGATGCAGCAGGAAAAGGTGGCGCTATTAGAAGAACTACAGAACACTTAAACCCAAGAGAATTTAAAGTGGTCGCTTTACCAAAACCGTCTATTGAAGAAAAAGGGCAATGGTATTTTCAGCGTTATATAAACAAATTGCCTAGAGAAGGTAAAATGGTTTTCTTTGATAGAAGTTGGTATAACAGAGCTATTGTAGAACCAGTAAATGGTTTTTGCACGCAAGAAGAGTATACTATTTTCATGAGTCAAGTCAATCAATTTGAACGTATGTTAACGGAGTCTGGAATCATACTCATAAAATTTTATTTTTCGATTTCTAAAGACGAGCAAGAAAAACGTTTTGAAGATATTAAATCAAGTCCAATTAAAAAATGGAAATATAGTGCTGTAGACCAAAGGGCATTAGAATTATGGGATGATTATACGTTTTATAAAGATAAGATGTTTGCTGAAACAAGTACTAAAATAGCTCCTTGGATTGTTATAAAGGCAAATAGAAAAACCAAAGCAAGAGTTGAAACAATAGAGCATATTTTAGACAAAATTCCTTATAATCCGAAAGATCAAAAAGTTATTGAGCATGTTGAAGTTGAAGAAAAGAAAATGGATTAAACTTCTTCATACCTAAAACAACCAACTTCATGGTCGTTTACCATGCCTGTGGCTTGCATGTGTGCATACATAACAGTTGAGCCAACAAACTTAAAGCCTCGTTTTTTTAAGTCTTTACTCAATGCGTCAGAAATTGCAGTTGTTGCAGGTGCATCTTTATAATTTTTATGTTTGCTTTTTATAGGTTTTCCATCAACAAAAGCCCAGATGTAGTTGCTAAAACTTCCAAATTCTTTTTGGATTTCCATAAATAATTTGGCGTTGGTAACTGCTGAGTTTACTTTCAATTTATTTCTAATAATTCCAGCATCATTCAGGAGACTATCAATTTTTTCTTGCTTGTAATTAGCAATTTTTTTGTAATCGAAATTATCAAAAGCTTTTCTAAAATTCTCGCGTTTACGTAAAATAGTAATCCAACTTAAACCAGCTTGAAAGGTTTCTAGAATTAGAAATTCAAATAACGTATCATCATCTGTTACTGGAACTCCCCATTCTTCATCATGATAAGCTTCATATAAAGGGTCTCCAACACACCAACCACATTTGTGTTTTTCCATAAGTATTATAAATTGTAAGTTTCTATTATAAAGATAGACATAGATATGATAAAAATCATAATTCAAATAAGATTAACAACTTATTTTTACTGAATAAATTTAATAAAATGGTACAGATAATTAAGGATAGTGTCGATAAGAGCATGTCTTACAAAACATATAGAGAGCTAACGAATAAGTTGGTTGAAAATGAATCAACCACTGGAAAAGATAAAAGCGACGATATGGTTAATTATACCAAGTTGAATGACAAACGTATGAAACGTTGGGATAAAACCGTTAAAGTTTCAGACAACATGAAAGAAGAGTTTTCTAGTTTGAACAATAAACAAACTTGGTTGGTTATTACCGAAAGTTGGTGTGGAGACGCTGCACATGTCCTTCCTGTGCTGAATAAATTAGCAGAATTAAACGAAAATATTAATCTTAAACTAGTCCTTCGTGATGAGAATGAGGCATTAATGAACTTGTTTTTAACCAATGGAGGAAAAGCAATTCCTAAATTGATTATTATTGATGATGCTACAAATAATGTAGTAAACACCTTTGGTCCAAGACCAAGTGAAGCAACAAAACTGGTTATAGATTATAAAACAAAACATGGCAAATTAACGCCAGAATTTAAGCAAGATTTACAGCTTTGGTATAATAAAAATAAAGGACAGAATATTATTAATGATTTAAAGAATCTGCTAACAGTTTCAGTTTAGTTTTTACTTTCAAAATAAAACGTTATCGTACCAATTTGTGATGTTTTCGAAGCATCAGCATTAAATCTTGCATCTTTAGCATAATCTAAAGCATGGTCTTTTAAACAATCATTTTTAGACCTAGAAGTTGCATTAACATAAGCGTCTTTTACAAGTCCTGTTGCGTTTACAGTAATATTAATTATTATTTTACCTCCTTCTTCACATAAGTAAATGGGAGTTGGTAAAAATTCATGCGTTCTGTTAACCAAAGAATAATGCATACTACTTTTTTTATTCACAGACTGAGCATTACTACTAGACATCCTTTTATTTAAAACATCGTTCACACTACTATAAGAAGATAAGACATCGTCATCAATTTCTGAAAAACTCTCTGTTGAACCAGAATCTGAAGCCTCAATTTCCGACCTATTTTCTGAAGGTTTTGGAACATAATCTTTTGGAGGTGCTATAGGTTGATATGCCTGAGCGAATTTTTTGTATTCTTGAGTTTCGTTAAAAGCTTTATTTGTCTCGGAACTTTGCTGTTCTTCAGCTTCTGCTAATTTTTCAGCTTCAAGTTCTTCTGGAGTCTTTGGTTCGTCAGGTTCTAATAAATAGTAGCTTTCAGACATTAACTCATTCTGTTTTTTTATATGAAAACTGAATAAAGAAAGCACGATAGTTCCTGAAACCAATAAGGTAATTAAGAGAGATTTATGTTTGTTCGTTAAATTCAAAAGCAATATGTTGGGTAAAAAATACTAAAGCTATTACTCTAATATACGTAAAATAGCTTTATTTAGTTGTTAAGCATTTTATAAAGGCTTCAGGAGTTAAAGCATTTTCAACATGAAAATCGCCAATTTTGGTTCTTCTTAAAGCTGATAAATGCGAGCCAGAATTTAGAGCTTTTCCAAAATCGTTAGCCAAAGAACGAATATAAGTCCCTTTGCTGCAAACCACTCTAAAATCAATATGATTGTTCTCAATTCGTGTAATTTCAAATTCAGAAATGGTAATCTTTCTAGATTTTATTTCTACATCTTCACCAGCTCTCGCAAATTCATACAAACGTTTACCATCTTTTTTAATCGCTGAAAAAATAGGAGGATATTGATCAATCTCGCCAACAAATTGCTTAGTAGCTTCCTGTATTGCTTCTTTTGTAATATGGTCTGTAGGAAATGTTTCGTTTATTTCAGTTTCTAAATCGAATGAAGGTGTTGTGCTTCCTAAAACCAAGGTTCCAGTATATTCTTTTATTTGCCCTTGAAACGTATCTATTTGTTTAGTCATTTTTCCTGTGCAAATAACTAGTAAGCCTGTTGCTAAAGGATCTAATGTGCCAGCATGACCAACTTTTATTTTTTTAATGTTGAAGGCATGCCTAATCTCCCAACGAAGTTTATTCACAGCTTGAAACGACGTCCATTGTAATGGTTTATCAATTAATAAAACCTGACCAGAAAGATAATCCTCAGCAGTTTTCATATTAGTTTAATGATGCGTATATAATAGCTATCAATCCAACAACAACACAGTAAATAGCAAAATACTTTAGTTTACTTTTCTTAACTAAACTAATCATCCATGTACAAGCAAATAATCCTGCTATAAACGCAGCAATAAATCCCATGCTTAAGGACATGAAATTAGAGCTCTCGTAGGTTAAATCGCCACTTAAAACGTCTTTAGCAATTTTTCCGAAAATTAAAGGCACAACCATTAAGAAAGAAAAGCGTGCAGCTCGAGTTTTGTCGTTGCCTAATAAAACAGAGGTTGAAATAGTTGCTCCAGATCTTGAAATGCCTGGAAGCATAGCAATGGCTTGAGAAATACCAATTATTAAAGCATTTCCAAAGCTTACTTTTTTATAGGTGTTTTTGGCTTTATCTGCAAAGAATAATAAAATAGCAGTTACAAGAAGCATAAACCCAACTAGCATGATATTGCCATTAAATAATTGCTCTAACTCTTTTTCAAAAAACAATCCAACAATAATGGCAGGAATCATAGATAAGGCAATTTTTGAGACAAATTGCAAATCTTCATTCCATTCAAATTTTAAGATTCCTTTTAATAATAACCATATGTCTTTTCTAAAAATGACCATGGTACTTAAGGCTGTAGCAAAATGAAGTACAACTGTAAATAATAAACTTTCCTTAGGGATTGACTTGTCACCTAGAATGGCTTTACCAAGTTCTAAGTGTCCACTAGAAGAAACAGGTAAAAATTCAGTAAGTCCTTGAATAACACCTAAAATAATAGAATCAATAATATCCATAAGGCAAAAATATCAAAATTGGATAACCAAAAGGAAAAAGTAAGAGGTATTTGTTATTTATTTTTCTGAATTAGAACTTTTATTAGGGTTTAATAAAATGGCATAAACCTGAATTCCAAACCCAATAAGTACTAATGTAGGAGCTAACCTTATACGTCTGAAACTAAAAATATCTGGATTAAACACATTTGGATCGTCGCTTCCACCACCAGACATTAAAATAAAACCTAAAGCAATAAAACCTAATCCAATAAGCATGAACTTATAGTTTTTTTTTCCGAAGATGAAGTCGCTTTTCGATTCTTCCCTACGCTTTTGTTCTCCCATAATCTTATATAAAATATTGATACAAATTAACGGATTTATTTAAAAAAGAACGTTAAAGAGGTTATAAAATTCTAATAATATAATTGATCTGTTTTTAAATTCAAGAAACGCTGTGTAGCAATAAATGTGCTTATCCAAGTGATAACGATTCCTAAAATAAAAACGGTAATAAATAAAATAGCAATCAAAATCGGACTCTGTAGTAAATTGAGTTCTGGGAATGTTTGGTTTAAATAATATAAAACAACAGCCATACCAATTAAAGCTACAATAGCACCAATAACACCTAAGCGAACACTTTTCCAGACAAACGGTTTTCTAATAAAATGTTTTGTTGCTCCAACCATTTGCATGGTTTTTATTGTGAATCGTTTTGAATAAACAGATAATCTTATCGAGCTGTTAATTAATAATACAGCAATTACAGTAAAAATACCACTAATAACTAAAACCCAAAAACTAATTTTTTTCACGTTATTGTTCATTAAAGTCACTAAGTCATCATCATAACGTACTTCATCAACAAAGTTTTTAGAGAGGGCTTCATCTTTTATAGATTCTAGATGTTCAGAGGTTACAAAATCTGCTTTCAAATGCACATCGATTGAGTTTTGCAACGGATTATAACCTAGAAACTCCATAAAATCTTCGCCATTTTCAGCTTTCATAGACTCTGCAGCTTGTTCTTTAGATACATATTCTGTTGTTTTCACATAATCAGACATGGCCAAACTTTTTTCAAGTTGTTTAATTTCTACTTCTTTAGCAGCTTCTTTTAAATAAATAGTCACAACAACCTGTTCTTTAAAATGATCGGAAACTTTCTTGGCATTCAAAACTAATAAGCCTAAGAGGCCTAATAAGAATAAGACTAAAGCAATACTTAAAACCACTGAAAAATAAGAAGATATCAATCTGCGTTTTTGGTGTTTATCAAAAGATGAACTCATAAATGTTTTGTTAATGATGTAAAAATATAAAAGAATTCTGTTCTGTTGTGGTTTACAACGTTTAAACTTTCAATATTCTTATAATAAGTTTAAATTTGCGCATTAAATAAGGGAAAAGGCATTAGGAAAAAGTAATTAGTGCGTTTTTTTAAATATTAATTTAAGTTACTTTTTTTGTTTTTGATTTGTTGTCTCCTTGAGCGCAGTCGAAAGGTTGAAAAAGGTGAAAAGACAAAATAAATGCAATATCATTTCAACGAGATAGAAGCCAAATGGCAAAAATATTGGGCTGAAAATAAAACGTTTCAAGCTTCAAACAATAGCGATAAGCCTAAATATTATGTACTGGATATGTTTCCTTACCCAAGTGGTGCAGGACTGCATGTTGGACATCCACTAGGTTATATTGCTAGCGATATTTATGCTCGTTATAAACGTCATAAGGGCTTTAATGTGTTGCATCCTCAAGGATATGATAGTTTTGGATTGCCTGCAGAGCAATATGCCATTCAAACTGGTCAGCATCCAGCATTAACTACTGAAGAAAATATTAAAACATATAGACGTCAGTTAGACCAAATCGGGTTTTCATTCGATTGGTCTCGCGAAGTGCGTACAAGTGACCCAAGTTATTACAAATGGACACAGTGGATTTTCATCCAACTATTTGAATCTTGGTATAATAAAGATTCTAATAAAGCTGAAACTATTGAAATATTAATTTCGAAATTTTCTTCGGAAGGAAATGCTAATGTGAATGCTGTTTGCGATGATAATATCGAAGATTTTACAGCAGAACAATGGAATAGTTTTTCATCTAAAAAACAACAAGACATATTATTACAATACAGATTAACCTATTTAGCTGAAACCGAAGTAAACTGGTGTCCAGCATTAGGAACTGTTTTAGCTAACGATGAAATAGTAAACGGAGTTTCAGAACGTGGTGGCCATCCTGTTGTTAGAAAAAAAATGACGCAATGGTCTATGCGAATTTCTGCTTATGCTGAAAGGTTGTTACAAGGCTTAGACACCATCGATTGGACAGATTCTTTAAAGGAAAGTCAGCGTAACTGGATTGGAAAATCTGTTGGAGCATCAGTTACTTTTAACGTCATTGCAAGTGGAACGAAGCAATCTGTTGGTAATGAAAAAGAGCGTAATTCAGAGCAAAGCGAAGAATCTCATAAAATAGACGTATTTACTACTAGACCTGACACCATTTTCGGAGTAAGTTTTATGACTTTAGCTCCAGAACATGAATTGGTATCAAAAATCGCTACTCCAGAACAAAAAGCAGAAGTTGAAGCTTATATTCAAGCAACTGCAAAACGTAGCGAACGAGATAGAATGGCAGATGTAAAAACCATTTCTGGTGTGTTTACAGGCGCTTATGCAGAACATCCATTTACCAAAGAGCCTATTCCAATCTGGATTGGCGATTATGTGTTAGCTGGTTATGGAACAGGAGCTGTTATGTCTGTTCCTTGTGGTGACCAACGTGATTACGATTTTGCAAAGCATTTTAATATTCCAATTCCTAATATTTTTGAAGGGGTTGATATTTCTGAAGAAGCTCATGCTGATAAAGACAATACAGTAATAGCCAATAGTGACTTCCTAAACGGAATGAACTACAAAAAAGCGACTAAACGTGCTATTTATGAATTAGAACAATTAGGTCAAGGCGAAGGAAAAACCAATTACAGATTACGTGATGCTGTGTTTTCAAGACAAAGATATTGGGGAGAACCATTTCCTGTGTATTATGTGAATGGCAAACCACAAATGATTGATAAAGCACATTTACCAATCCGTTTGCCTGAAGTAGAAAAATATTTACCAACCGAAACTGGAGAACCACCTTTAGGTCGTGCAGATGTTTGGGCTTGGGATACAAAAAACAATAAAGTTGTTTCAAACACACTTTGTCATTCAGAGCAAAGCGAAGAATCTCACAACGGAATATATCCTCTAGAACTAAACACCATGCCTGGTTGGGCAGGAAGTTCTTGGTATTTCTTTAGATACATGGATGCACATAACGACTTAGATTTTGCAAGCGAAGAAGCGCTTAAATACTGGAATAATGTAGATTTATATATTGGAGGAAGCGAACATGCCACAGGACATTTATTGTACTCACGTTTTTGGGTGAAGTTTATGAGAGATAGAGGTTTTGTTAATGTGGAAGAACCTTTTAAAAAGCTGATTAACCAAGGAATGATTTTGGGTACGAGTGCTTTTGTTTATAGTGTTTTAAATTTTGAGTGTTTATCCAAGAGTGAAAATAACACAGAGATAATTAATTTATTATCCAAATTAATTATAGTTCCAACAACCATTTTTAATGATAAAAAACTTATTAAAAAAGTATTCATTAATCAAAGTGAATTTAACACTTCAAAAAAAATTCAGGAGATTATATCAAATATTGATGATTTTGAAATAAATATGAATGTGAATTCAATTCATGCAGATGTATCATTAGTTAATTCTTCTAATGAATTATCTATTAGTGGCTTTAAGAATTGGAGAAAAGATTTTTGTGACGCGATTTTTATTGATGAAAATGGAGAGATGATTGAAGGAGATAATGGTGTTTATAAAGTAGGTCGTGAAGTTGAAAAAATGTCCAAATCTAAATACAATGTGGTAAATCCAGATAGTATTTGCGAGCAATATGGCGCAGACAGTTTACGTCTCTACGAAATGTTTCTTGGACCTTTAGAACAATACAAACCTTGGAATACATCCGGAATTACAGGTGTTCATGGGTTTCTTAAGAAATTATGGAAATTGTATGTTGGAGAAAATGGACTTAATGTTAATGATGCTGAACCAACAAAAGACAATTTAAAGACGCTTCATAAAACCATTAAAAAAGTAGAAGAAGATATAGAGAATTTCTCTTTTAATACCTCTGTCTCTACTTTTATGATTGCTGTCAATGAGCTAACAGCTCAAAAATGCACAAGCAAACAAGTTTTAGAACCTTTATTGATTTTATTATCACCTTATGCTCCACATATAGCTGAGGAATTATATAGTCAGTTTGGTCATAACGAATCTATTTCAACAGCACCTTTTCCTAAGTTTGATGCGAGTCATTTAGTAGAGAGCTCTAAAAATTATCCAATTTCATTCAATGGTAAAATGCGTTTCACATTAGAGTTACCATTAGATATGAGTAAAGAAGATATTGAAGCAGCAGTTATGGTTCACGAAAAAACCAAAGAACAATTACAAGGTCGTGAACCTAAGAAAGTGATTGTTGTTCCTGGGAAGATTGTGAATATTGTAGGTTAATGTCATTCAGAGTGAAACGATGAATCTATTTAAATTTCGATTCTTCACGATGCTTAGAATGACATAAAAAAAAATTATTTTGTATTTTAGAGCAAACATACTGCATGAAAACCATTTTCATACTATTGCTTACATTGGCAAGCTATTCAACATACGCCCAAAACGATTCCTTACAGTTTCCACAAGATTTTTATGGTATTTATAAAGGCGATTTACAAATTGTAAACTCAAGTGGCAGACAAACCATTCAAATGGAATTTCATTTAAATAAAACAGATTCTATTGGGAAGTATCAATACATGTTGGTCTATATTATGAATGGGAAACGCCAAGATCGCAAGTACAATCTTCTTGAAAAAGATGCTACAAAAGGTGACTATATTGTTGACGAAAACAATGGTATTTTATTAGATGCTAAACTTATTGATAATACTATTTATAGCATGTTTGAAGTGCAGGATAATATTTTAACAACTACAGAGAGATTCCATAAAAATTCTATGGATTTTGAGATTACGGTTACCAATAAAACCAAGAAAGTAACTACTGGAACAGAAGGAGAAGATGTAACAGAGGTTATTTCGTATCCCATTTTTGCAGTACAAAAAGCACACCTAGTAAAACAATAATTTTTTTGTCATTGCGAGGAGTGAAAAGACGTGGCAATCTTTATAAATGACGAATGAATCTATGATGTATTGACAGATAGGTTAAGACAAAATTTCTTAACGAATATTTGGCTTAGAATTTGCTATATATCATGTAATTTTACACTAATAAATAAAATAAAAATGATTGGATATTATATATTAATTGGAGCTATTGGACTTGTAAGTTGGCTGGTAAGCAATAAGCTTAAAAAGAAATTTGCTTTTTACTCGAAAGTGCAATTACAAAATGGTATGAGTGGTAAAGAAATAGCAGAAAAAATGTTGGCAGATAATGGTATTACAGATGTTGAGGTTATTTCAACTCCTGGACAACTAACAGACCATTACAACCCAAAAAACAAAACAGTTAATTTAAGTGAATCTGTTTATAGTCAGCGCAATGCAGCAGCAGCAGCAGTAGCAGCACACGAATGTGGTCATGCTGTACAACATGCACAAGCTTATCAATGGTTACAAATGAGATCTTCTTTGGTTCCTGTTGTTAGTGTAACTTCTGGCATGTCTCAATGGTTAATTATTGGAGGCTTGGTGTTAGGTGGAGCTGCAGGAATAGGCTTAGGTTGGTACGTAGCAGTAGCTGGAGTCATCTTCATGGGATTAGCAACCGTATTTAGTTTTATTACGCTTCCTGTTGAATACGATGCGAGTAATAGAGCCTTAGCTTGGTTAAAAGCAAAAAACATGGTGACTCCTGAAGAATACAAAGGTTCTGAAGATGCACTAAAATGGGCAGCAAGAACTTATTTAGTGGCAGCAATTGGTGCTTTAGCATCACTTTTATATTGGGCTTTGCAAGTTTTTGGTGTAAGTAGAGATTAATAATTAAATACATATTTTTAAACCGAGCACTTTTTATAAAGTGTTCGGTTTATTTTTTTTACTACATTTAACAAACTAAAAACTAGCTCATGGAAAATCATTCTAAAAACCCTATACAACCTTCAGATTCAAAAGTATTATTAAGTACACTTTCTGAAACTGATAGAGTAGCATTTTATAAAAAGACATATACACACGTAGCAGGAGGTGTTTTGGTATTTATTTTATTCGAATACTTATTACTTCAAAGTGAAACAATAGTTGATTTTGCCTTATCTATGACGGAAGGTTATAGATGGCTGATTATGTTAGGAGGATTTATGTTTGTAACTAATTATGCTGAAAAAATGACTTTAAAATCGCCAGATAAAAACATGCAGTATTTAGCTTATGGGCTCTATATTTTAGCAGAAGCATTTATTTTTGTGCCTCTAATATATATTGCAGCATATTATATGGATTCTGGGCCAGAGATTTTAAATCAAGCAGCCATTGTTACATTAGCTTTGTTTACTGGATTGTCTGCTGTAGTATTTGTTACTAAAAAAGACTTTTCATTTTTAAAAACAGGCTTAACCATTGGATTTTTTATTGCTATAGGATTAATAATAGCAGGAACTTTATTTGGTTTTAATTTAGGGCTTTGGTTTTCAGTTGGTATGTGTTTATTGGCAGGTGGTTCTATTATATATCAAACTTCTAACTTAGTTAACAAATATAGTACAGAAGATTATATTCCAGCAGCATTAGGTTTGTTTGCATCGTTAATGTTATTGTTCTGGTACATCTTGAGTATTTTTATGTCTAGAGACTAATGCTTAAAATGGATTTATAAATTAAAAGCTCCTGAATTTTCAGGAGCTTTTTTATAATTCTATCTGTCTGTCTATTTGCTGGTTTAATGAAATAAAGGTTTCTGTTCTCGAAACACCTTTTATTGATTGAATTTCTTTATTTAATAGGTGCATTAAATGCTCGTTGTCTTTACAAAGTATTTTTATAAAAACACTCCAGTTCCCTGTTGTGTAATGACACTCCAATACTTCTGGTATTTTTTGAAGCTGCTTTACTGCTTCAGGATTGCTCATAGCTTTATCAAGATAAATCCCAATAAAAGCCATGGTTTTATAACCTAAAACTTTGGGATTAATAATAAACTTAGAGCCTGAAATAACACCAGACTTTTCAAGTTTTCTTAAACGTTGATGTATGGCAGCTCCAGAGATGCCTATCTTTCTTGAAATCTCTAAGACAGGTGTTCTAGCATCACTCATTAAGGCTCGAAGAATCTCTTTATCGATACCATCTATTTCAATATTTTGATTGACAACTTTCAAAAAGTTAGTTTATAAATTCAATGGGTTATAACCTAAATAAGGCACTTCAGTTTCATTAAATACAATACCATAGTCTTCTAATTCTTTTAAAATAGGTTTATAGACTTCCTTTGTTATTGGCATTTGTACTCCAGGTGTGGTTATTTTTTCATTTAAAATGGCAAGAGCAGCTATCGCAACAGGTAAACCAACTGTTTTGGACATGGCAGTATAAACTTTGTCTTCGCCAAGAGTAACCATTGTAGCATCAATTTGATATTTTTTACCATCAAGTTCGTACCCAAATTTATGATACATAACTATCATGTCTTTTTCATCTTCATCTAATGTCCAGCTCTCTTCTAAAATCTTCTGAAGTATTTTTGCAGGAGTTGCATTTTTAAGATTAACCATTTTTTTATTGCTGAATAAGTCTATCTCTAGAAGCTTGTCCCAAACAATATCGTCCTGATCAATTTTTAAAGCATGTCTAAATTTAATCTCTACAGAATCAGTTGGGTTATAAGGTAAAAAAGCATTCACAAAATCACGATAGCTCATGTTTTCACTATCGTCTATTGTATATTCATCGTCAGTCATTCCAAGTTGAACAAACATATTCCAAGCTCTAGAAAAACCAACACGACGCATGGTTCCTCGATAAAGAGTTTTAGTGCTATTTAGTCCATAAGCAGATTGATATTTTAATGAATCTCTGTTAGCATAGGCTTCAAAGCGTCCATAACCTTCTACATCTAAAAATTCAGTTCTTCTAAAAAGTCTGTTATAAGGGATGTATTTATATGTGCCTTCTTGTAAGAATTTAGCAGCTCCACCTTGACCAGCAACTACCACATTTCTTGGATTCCAAGTAAATTTATAATTCCATAAATTATTATCACTTTCAGGAGCTACTAAGCCTCCAGTGAAAGATTCGAATAAAATAATTTGGCCACCTTTATCACGAATTCTATCTATAACTTGCATGGCACTCATGTGGTCTATTCCTGGATCTACACCAATTTCATTCATGAAAACCAATCCTTTTTCTGTAGCAGCTTTATCAAGTTTCTGCATATCTTCACTTATATAGGATGCAGTAACCATATTTTTATTAAAACTAATACAGTCTTTAGCAACTTCTACATGAAATCTAGCTGGCAACATGGAGATTACTATATCTGAATTCTGAATGGCATTTTGTCGAGATTTCTTATCGAAAACATCAAGCATAATAGCTTGTGCATTCTCATGACCATCAATTAATTTTTTGGCATTAGAAAAATTAACATCACCAACTATAACAAGCAGTTCTTCTTGTTCTGATTTGTTTAATAAATATTTTATGAGGTATGATGCAGATTTTCCTGCACCAATTACTAAAATCTTTCGCATAATGAGATTTGTTGAGTATTTTTGTTATTACGAAAGTACTAAATACAAAGGGTATTAAAAACTCAAAAAGTAATTTTATATGAACAAAAAAATATTAATATCAGCAGCAGTTTTAGGTGTTTTAAGTGTTGTTCTTGGTGCGTTTGCAGCTCATAGTTTAAAAGAATTAATATCAGTAGAATCACTACGTACTTTTGAAACTGGAGTTAGATATCAGATGTATCATGCTATTTTATTGTTATTTGTTGGTAACACTAAGTATATAACTGCAAAGTCTAAAAAGAGTATCTTTTATTTGGTGCTTTTTGGTGTCATGTTTTTTTCTTTTTCAATTTATTGCTTAGCTGCTAATAGCCTTACAAGTTTTGATTTTAAAAAGATTGGATTTATTACACCAATTGGAGGATTATTATTAATCATTGCATGGATTATATTGTTAATAAACTTTTTAAAACTCAAGACTGATAATTCATAAAAGAGGTGCTTACTTTAAAATAAAATTTTAATTTTGTACTTTAAAACAACTCAAAATAATTATGGTAGAACATACCCAAGCATCCAATAAAATTTCGTTAGAACCTTACGGAATAAAAAATGCCAAAGTACAATATCAATTATCCCCAAAAAAACTACACAATATAACCATAGAAAAAGGCCAAGGTGTTGAAGCATCTTCAGGAGCTTTAGCTGTTAATACTGGAGAATTCACTGGAAGATCTCCTAAAGATAGATTTATTGTAAAAGATAGTATTACTGAAGATCGTATTTGGTGGGGAAATATAAATATCCCGTTTGAATCTGATAAATTTCAGAAATTATATAATAAAGTAACTGCTTATTTGTCTGAAAAAGAAGTTTTTGTAAGAGATAGTTATGCTTGTGCAGACGATAAGTACAAACTAAATATTCGAGTTATAAACGAATATCCTTGGAGTAACATGTTTGCTTCTAATATGTTTTTAAGACCAACTGAAGCTGAGTTAAAGAATTTCACGCCAGAATGGACTATTATCAATGCGCCTGGATTTATGGCAGATCCAGAAGTAGATGGAACAAGACAACACAACTTTGCTATTTTAGATTTCACAAGAAAAATAGCTTTAATTGGTGGGACAGGATATACTGGAGAAATTAAAAAAGGTATTTTCTCTGCATTGAACTTTATTTTACCAGTTTTCAAAAACACTTTACCAATGCACTGTAGTGCGAATGTTGGTGAAAAAGGTGATACAGCCATTTTCTTTGGTCTTTCTGGAACAGGGAAAACAACATTATCTGCCGATCCTGAACGTAAATTAATTGGAGATGATGAGCATGGTTGGACAAACGAAAATACTGTGTTTAATTTTGAAGGAGGTTGCTATGCAAAAGTGATTAACCTTTCAGAAGAGAACGAACCAGACATCTATAACGCTATTAAACCAGGAGCAATTCTTGAGAATGTGATTTTAGATGAAAATGGTGAAGTGATGTTTGAAGATACATCAATTACACAAAATACACGTGTTAGTTACCCAATTGAGCATATTAATAATATACAAGTGCCATCTATTGGCGAAAATCCTAAAAACATCTTTTTCTTAACGGCTGATGCTTTTGGTGTATTGCCTCCAATTTCTAGATTAAGTCCTGGACAAGCTGCATATCATTTCATCTCAGGATATACAGCAAAAGTAGCAGGGACTGAAGCTGGAATAGATGAGCCTTTACCAAGTTTTTCAGCTTGTTTTGGCGCACCATTTATGCCATTGCATCCTACAAAGTATGCTGAAATGTTAAGCGCAAAAATGAAAGAGTCTGGCGTTAATGTATGGTTAATTAATACAGGTTGGACAGGTGGTCCTTATGGTGTTGGTAGCCGTATTAAACTTAAATATACAAGAGCAATGATTTCTGCTGCGCTTAATGGTGATTTAGATGAGGTGTCTCCAGAAACATATACAACACATTCTGTCTTTGGTTTAAAGCAACCAAGAACTTGTCCAGGTGTGCCAGAAGAAGTTTTAAGCTCTAGAAAAACATGGAATGATGATGAAGGTTATTATAAAGCAGCTTATAAATTATCTGAATCTTTTAGAGACAATTTTAAGAAATTTGAAGAATATGCTAATGAAGAAATTCTTGCAGGAGCTCCTAATATCAAATAAGAATTTAGATTAAAACACATTAAAATCAGCTATATAGCTGATTTTTTTTTTGGAAAAGAGTGCATTATATGCTAGTTTTATAGATTCCAATATATAAATTTAAACATTATGAAAAAAACTACTTATTTAATGGCAATTTGTTTTGCTTTTTATTCATTTACATATGCTCAATTTACACCTATACCAGATGCAAATTTTGAGCAAGCATTAATAGATGATGGTATTGATTCTAACCCTGTTGTAGATGGGCAAATATTAACTTCAGAAGCAGCTGGACATACAGGTGAATTAAATGTCGCTTACGAAGGTATTTCAGATTTCACAGGTATAGATGCATTTGTTTTAATGGATCAAGTAAATGTTAACGGGAACCTAATGATTTCTATAGATTTTACTAATAGCCCAAACTTAAACCGTATTCGTGCTAGAAGTTGTGCTAATTTGACAACAATAGATGTAACTGGTTTGGTTTTAGTAGCTGAAATGGATTTTGGTTCAGCTAGTCTAGCCTCCTTAAATGTTACAACTAATACTGCTTTACAAGATTTGGATGTTAGAAATTGCGACCTAACTACTTTAGATTTAAGTCTGAATAATGCTATTACTATTGTTGATGTTAAAAACAATGGGTTGACATTTTTAGATATGCGTAATGGAAATAATGCTAATGTAACTTCATTTATAGGAGATTTTAATCCTGGATTAGAATGTCTTTATGTTGACCTTACAACTGAGCCAAATCTTTCATCATGGATTATAGATGCAAATAGTAATTTTGTAGCGACAGTAGGTGAATGTAATTCACTTTCATTGGATCAAGTTAATGAATTATCGTTTAGTATGTATCCAAATCCAACTAGCAACACATTGTATGTAGATGCTAAAACAAATAACTCTGTAATTAATATTTATAATATCACTGGAAAAATTATATTAACTAAAACGTTATCGCAAGGAGATAATATGGTAGATGTTTCAAGATTAGTTTCTGGAGTATATTTAGCTAGATTTAGTTCAGACAATCAAGTTGATACTAAAAAATTAATAATCAAATAGATTATAAAATAATCTCATAAAAAAAGTGCAACTAATTTTAGTTGCACTTTTTTTATTTAGGATTTAAATTAGTGTTATTTCTTTTTATTAATTTTTACAATATATTTTTCAAGAGCCATAGTCATTGAAGGTGTTTCAGGTGCAGGAGCTGCAATATCAACTCTCAATCCTTTAGACTCAGCAGCCTTAATGGTTGTGTTTCCAAAAACAGCTATGCGTGTCTCATTTTGTTTGAAATCTGGAAAATTATGAAATAAAGAATCTATTCCAGAAGGACTAAAAAATACTAAAATATCATAATACACATTAGCCAAATCAGATAAATCACTAATTACTGTTCTATAAAAAACAGCTTTTTTCCAGTTAACATTTAAATCATTTAATATTTTTGGTACTTCAGGCTTTAGTTTATCTGTTGTAGGTAGTAAAAATGTCTCGTCTTTATATTTTTTAATTAAAGGTGATAGTTCTGAAAAATTTCTTTTCCCAACGTAAATTTTACGTTTTCTATATACTACATATTTTTGAAGATAATATGCGACAGCTTCAGATTGACAAAAATATTTCATAGAATCTGGAACCTTAAAACGCATCTCATCTGCAACTCTAAAAAAATGGTCAACAGCATTTCTACTGGTCAAAACAATGGCAGTAAAAGTATTTAAATCTACTTTCTGTAATCTAATTTCTTTAGCATCAACTCCCTCAACATGAATAAATGGTCTAAAGTCTATTTTAACTTTTTGCTTCTCTTGAAGATCAAAGTAAGGCGAATTTTCTATTTTAGGTTCTGGTTGAGACACTAAAATTGTTTTCACTTTCATAAGCTAAGAATGTTTTAAACTTTATTTTCTAAAAAGACCTTATACAAAATAAGGTAAGGCCCAATTTCAAGAGCGCAAAGATATAAAATAAAATAGAAAAATTCTCTTTTTATTAAATTAAGATTTGATTTAAAAGAAGTTAGCAAACCAATACAATTAATAATGATCAATAAAATAATTACACAAATTATTACAGTTCTATTAGGAGTAATACTAAAAAGTAGAATAATATTAATAGGTGTTAATACAAGACCTAAAAAATTTTTATAACTGGTTTTTTGAAACAGATACTTGTCTATTAAATTATCTACTGTAAAAAGGCTTCCAATAAGTCTTTCTATAAGAACTTTAATTAAAATAAAGATGCCAACTCCTATTATTAAATTAAATATATATAAGTCTGAAGTATCTTCTGGGCTTATTAAGGAATTGTAACTAATAAAACTGAAAATAGAAATTGAGAAAATTAAGTTTAAAAACAACAATCCATCAAATAAATCAAAAAACTTCTGGTCTCTAGAAAACACTTTTAAATAACTAGAATTTATTAAAACAGTTGAAAAATGATTAAATCTTTTCTCAAAAAATAATTTCGCCACAGCTATAAAAACAATGCTAATTAGCAATAAGATAATAAATAAGTCATTAGAATTTTCTGGACGTAACATGATGTAAAATTATCATAAAAAATGATACTAATTTCATATTTTTTAAGGAATATTTAAAAAACAATCTCTTTTAAATAGTTTACATTTGTTAAAATTAAATGCATTTAATGAAGGATACCATTGTCATTATTCCAACCTATAATGAAATTGAGAATATAGAATCAATAATTAAGGCTGTATTTTCTCAAAATAAAGAGTTTCATATTCTAGTAGTTGATGATAATTCTCCAGATTTAACAGCTTTAAAAGTTAAAGAATTACAACAAGAATATCCTGAAAAATTATTCTTGTTAAAACGTCAGAAGAAAACGGGTTTAGGCTCTGCTTATATTGACGCTTTTAAATGGTGTTTAGAAAAAGATTATGGATATATTTTCGAAATGGATGCTGATTTTTCTCATAATCCAAACGATTTAATTAAATTGTATAATGCATGTTATTTAGATGGAGCAGATGTTGCTATTGGATCTAGATATATTGATGGAGTAAATGTGGTAAACTGGCCAATGAGCAGAATTTTACTTTCTTATTTTGCCTCAAAATATGTTAGGTTTATAACCAGAATGGAAATAGAAGACACAACTGCTGGCTTTGTATGTTATAAAAGACGTGTTTTAGAAACTATAAATTTAGATGCCATTGAGTTTGTTGGGTATGCCTTTCAAATTGAAATGAAATTTAAAGCTTATTTAAAAAGGTTTAAGATAGTAGAAGTCCCTGTAATTTTTACTGATAGAAAGAAAGGAAAATCTAAAATGAGCAGTGGTATAATTTCCGAAGCTATTTTTGGAGTAATTAAAATGAAATTAAAGAGTTTTTTCAATAGAAAATAAAATGAGTATACTACTTATAAAAAATGCAAGAATAGTTAATGAAGGGAAGATTATTGAAGGAGATATTCTTGTAGAGAATGGCTATATAAAAGAAATTTCAAGCTCTATAAGTGCAAAGTCTTCAAGTGTTCAAATAATTGATGCAGAGGGTAACTATGTGATGCCTGGAGTTATTGATGACCAGGTGCATTTTAGAGAGCCTGGTCTTACACATAAAGCAAATATTGAGTCTGAATCTAAAGCTGCTATTGCTGGAGGAATTACATCTTATATAGAGATGCCAAATACCAACCCTCAAACAACAACAATCGATGCATTAGACGATAAATTTAAAAGAGCATCGGAAACCTCTTTTGCCAACTACTCGTTTATGTTTGGAGGAACAAACGATAATCTTGATGAAATTTTAAAAGTAAACACTAAAGAAGTTGCAGGCTTAAAATTATTTTTAGGTTCTTCAACTGGAAATATGCTTGTAGATAATCCTGAAGTTTTAGAAAAAATATTTTCAAGTACAGATATGATTATTTCTGTTCATTGTGAAGACGAAGCAACCATTCAAGCAAACTTAGAAGCTTATAAAAAGGAATATGGAGATGATATTCCAGTAAAATTTCACCCAAAGATAAGAAGTGAAGAAGCTTGTTATATTTCTTCTTCAAAAGCTATAGAATTGGCTAAAAAAACAGGAGCAAGGCTACATGTGTTTCATCTCTCAACAGGAATTGAAACAAAACTATTCACAAATAAGATTCCTTTAAAAGATAAAAAAATTACATCCGAAGTTTGCGTACATCATTTATGGTTTAGTGAAGAAGATTACGATACAAAAGGAACATTAATTAAATGGAATCCTGCAGTAAAAAAAGCAAAAGATAGAGATGAGCTCTGGAATGCTTTTCTGGATGGTAGAATAGATGTTTTAGCTACAGATCATGCGCCACATACCAAAGAAGAAAAGAATCAAGTTTATACAAAAGCACCTTCTGGTGGACCACTTGTTCAACATGCTTTAGTAGCCATGCTTGAAGCACACCATAAAGGAAAAATTTCTTTAGAAAAGTTGGTTGAAAAAATGTGTCATAATCCAGCTATCTTATTTCAGATTGAAAAGCGTGGATATATAAAGGAAGGGTATTTTGCCGATTTGGTTATTGTCAATTTAAACAAACCTTGGTCAGTTAATAAGCAAAACATACTTTATAAATGTGGATGGTCGCCTTTCGAAGGCACAACATTTAAATCGAGAGTCACACACACTATATTAAACGGACACTTAGTTTATGAAAATTCTAAAATAAGTGAAAAAAAGTATGCCAAACGATTAACCTTTAATAGATGAGAAAAAGCGTATTCTATATAGCATTTATTTGTTTTTTTATGTCTTGCTCAGGCACTAAAAAGCCAGATAAACCGGAGAATTTAATTTCAAAAGAAAAGATGGTTAATGTGTTAATAGATATGTCCTTATTATCATCAGCAAAAGGCATAAATAAATCAAAAATTGAAAACAATGGTATTATGCCAGAAAGTTACGTTTACAAGAAACATAATATAAACAGTTTACAATTTGTTGAGAGTAATGCTTACTATACATACAACCTTGATGAATATCAAGATATTATTAAAAAGGTAACAGATAGCCTTAATAAGCTTAGGGAAAATTATAATACGCTAGTTGAAGAAGAAGCAGAAGAAAAGAGGAAGCAAGATTCAATTAAAAGATCTAAACGTAAAAATAAAGGATTTTTAACTGAAGACATTGAGCCTAAAAGAAATAAAGATTAATTGTTAGTTTTCTTTTAAATAGATTTCAGAAACCTCCTTTATACTTACATTTATTGGTTTGAACTCTATATTTAAATGACGTTTTATTTTACTATTATCATAAATGGATTTAGACATTAAAGTATTTGATAACTGTTTGCTTAAACTTCTGCGTTTCCCAGTTAATTTACAATATAACCAATCTAATCGCCATCCAATTCCTAATATTATTACCCCTGCTTTTTTAGAAGGAGGTTTTACTTTTAATGCATTTGCAATACAATCTATAAAGTATTTGTAAGTCCAATTTTCAGAAACTAGAACAAAACGTTTATTTTTTATATTACTTTCTAATAATTGAATCATAATATTGACAACATCAAAAACATCTATGTAACCAACAGTTCCATCTGTATAATATTGTAAACCATTAGCAACTTTTTTAAAAATATTTCCACTTCCATATTTCCAAATTCCTGGGCCAATTATTACACCTGGATTAACAATAACTGCATCTAACCCTTCTTGTGTTCCACGCCAAACTTCCATCTCGGCTCCATATTTTGTAATACCATAAACAGCATTATCGGCTTCAGGATTCCAAAGCGTTTCTTCATCTATTCTGTCTTTATTATTTGTGCTGCCTAGGGTGGCTACAGAACTAACATAACACATTTTTTTAATTTTGTTATCGATACTCAGATTAACAATATTGGCAGTTCCTTCAATATTTGTTTTTCTTAATAGCCAGTATTTGTTAGGTTCAAAGGAAACAAATGCAGCACAATGATATACAAAAGAGATTCCTTTAAAAGCTTGAGTAAGTTGTGGAATATCTAGTAAATCTGCTTGGATCCATTCAATCTTATTAAATAATATATTTGGATTGTCAGTATAATAAGAAAACACCTTTTTTACAATAGCCAGTTTTTTTTCATTTCTGTAAATTGCTTTTACAGATTTATTTTCTTTAGTAAGTTGGTATAATAAATGCGAACCAACTAATCCTGTACCACCAGTAACTAATATCATAAAACTAAAGTAAAGAATTATTCATAAAGAGAGAGTAATTATTCTTTGATTTTTATCTTTGTCCAAATTAATTGATAAAATTAAAAATAATGACCAATACATTTGTTGATGAACTACGTTGGAGAGGAATGGTACACGATATCATGCCAGGAACAGAAGAACAGTTAAATAAAGAAATGACAACTGGTTATGTAGGGTTTGATCCTACTTCAGATTCGTTACACATTGGTAGCTTGGTGCCTATTATTCTATTAGTTCACCTTGAGAAAGCTGGTCATAAACCTATAGCTTTAGTTGGTGGAGCAACTGGAATGATTGGTGATCCATCTGGAAAAAGCGATGAACGTAATTTACTTACAGAAGAGGTATTAAATTTTAATGTTGAAGGTATAAAAAATGTACTTTCCCGTTTTTTAAATTTTAATTCAAATGAAAAAAACGCACCCATTTTAGTAAATAACTACGATTGGATGAAATCTTTTTCATTTATCGATTTTGCAAGAGATGTAGGAAAACGAATTACTGTAAACTACATGATGGCTAAAGATTCTGTTAAAAAGCGTTTGTCTGGCGAAGAAGGAAATGTAGGTATGTCTTTTACTGAATTTACCTATCAATTAATTCAAGGGTACGATTTTTACCATTTACATAAAAACTTCAATTGTGCTTTGCAAATGGGAGGAAGTGACCAATGGGGAAATATTACTACTGGAACAGAATTGGTAAGACGAATGAATGTAGGTGAAGAAGCCAAAGCTTTTGCCATGACTTGCCCATTAATTACCAAAGCAGATGGTTCTAAATTCGGAAAAAGTGAAGGTGGAAATATTTGGTTAGATAAGGAAAAAACTTCTGTATATAAGTTTTACCAGTTTTGGTTAAATACGAGTGATGAAGACGCAGAAAAATATATTAAAATATTTACTTTTTTAGAAAGAGATACTATTGAATCCCTTATTGAAGAACATAAAAACACACCACATTTACGTTTGTTGCAAAAACGATTAGCAGAAGAAGTAACTACGTTTGTTCATTCTAAAGAAGATTTTGAAAATGCTGAAAAAGCATCGAATATACTTTTTAGTAAATCTTTTAAAGAGGATATTAAAACTTTAGATGAAGTTACTTTTTTAGATGTTTTTGAAGGAGTGCCTCAAGCCAAAATTTCTCAAGCAGATTTAAAAGAAGGGTTGGACATGATAGCTGCTTTATCTGCTAAAACAAATTTCTTGGCATCCAATAGTGAATCTAGAAGAGCATTAAAAGAAAATGCTGTATCTGTAAATAAAGAAAAAGTTGGTGAAAACTACCAGTTAAGCCCTGATGATCTAATCAACAACAAATACATAATCCTTAATAAAGGAAAGAAAAACACATATATTATTAAAGTTCTTTAATAAGAAAACGCCTGATATAAAAATCAGGCGTTTTTGTTTTTAACTAATTAAAGTTAATTTTTCTTTTTCAGAACTAAAATTTAGTCGCTATATATTTTTTAAACTTACAAAGCCATTAAATTACAGCCTCGAATATCAGAATTATCAAACCTTCCAATTATTTCAAAAGTACCATTGTTATTAACACGACCTAAATCTTGGGTCGCTATAAATGAACAAGAATTGATGTTGGCTAAATCAATAACATTTATGCCACCAGTTTTATTTTGACTTAAAATGGTTAAGGCATCTTCAGTATCTCTAGTTAAAACCTTCATTGTATTGGAGCATTCAAAAACACCTTTGCCTTTAGAATAAGCTTGACTCAATAATTCTGTCATTCCATATTCACTATGTATATTATCAACTCCAAAACCATCTTTTAGAATGGTATGTAGTTCCTCTCTAACAATCTCTTTACGCCTCCCTTTCATGCCACCAGTTTCCATGATTATCGTGTTCTTTAATTGAAATTGGTGTTCTTCAATTAAGTCTAATAAGGCAAAAGAAACTCCAAGTAACAATACTTTTTCTCCTTGATTATCTAATTGAATAAGTGTCTCTTTTAATTCAGAAAGATCGTATAAATAAAAGCCACTATTGGGTTTTTTAGATTGTGTAATTAATGAGTCTACCATATATATCAATGATGATCCTTCACGTTCTAAATAGCTAGGCAGTAAAGCCAAAATGGTATAATCTTCAATGTCTTCATAAAACTGCTTAAAACCTTCATTGAAACTCTTTTTATAGATGTTTAAGTCCGTTACAAGATGTTTGCTCGTGATACTTCCAGTGGTTCCTGAGCTTGAAAAAGTCTTTTCAATTTTATTTTTAGAACTTAATATTTGATGCGTTTTAAAAAACTGAATTGGAAGAAAAGGAATCTCTTCTATGGTTTTCACATCACTCGGATTTTTATAGAGTAAATCGCAGAAAGACCTATAGACTTTATTGTTTTCAAATTGAAATTTGAAGATCTTTAAAGCCATGTCTTTAAAGCCAGTCTCATTTTTTATTTGAAATATTTGCGATGTGTCTATCATAGAAAATTGGTCTCAACAAAAGTATATAAAATAAAAAAGCGTTACCAATTTTGGTAACGCTTTTAAATAGTATTAAAAAGGAATTATCTAACTACTAATTTTTTAGTAATTGCATTTCCGTTTTGAGATATTTTCATAATGTAAACACCAGCATTTAATGTAGAAACATCAAGTCTGTTGTTTTTTACTGTATTATCAAGAACTTGTTTTCCAAGAATATCGAAAACAGATACTTGAATAGTATCATTAGTTTTACTTACAATGTTTACATATCCAGTAGACGTTGGATTAGGATACACATTAAAATCTGCTACTTCAAAAGAAGTTGTAGATAATGTAAAGTCTGTTAGTGAACGTGCACTTACTTGAGGTGCACCACCAAATTCAGCTACCAAAACTACTAAAGGAATCATATTAGATGGAATTGTTTGTCCAATATAATCAGCCTCATTGAAAGGTCTAAAAGTCATTGGGCCAGAACCTCCTCTAGAAGTTGGGTCAGTAATATCATAATTTGTACTAGTAGCAAAAGTACCACCACCATCAGTAAAAGATGTGTTATTAATTTGCACTAATTCAGACTCATAAGCTTCCCATCCAGCAAGTAAATCTGAAATAGTAACTACTTGAGGAGTTATTGTAGCGCCTGTTGTAACAGAAGCATCAGTTATAGGTATAAATTGTAATACACCATTATATTCTGAAGCTTGACCCATTAAACCAGACATTCCATCGCCAATTGCAAATGTTGTTGAAATATTACCTGCTGAATCATCAATTAGAATTCCAGCACTTGCATCTTGAATGTATTTTTGATTTCTACTAGTTCTTGTATATGTTACCGTTGGAGTACTTGCTAATTGATAATAAGCACCAGATCCATTAGCAATATAATCTGTTCTTAAAGCTGCTAAATCAACAACTTGAGTTGCAGAAGCCACAGAGAAGTTAACTGTAGCGTTTACTGCAGGCACTATAGGTGAATGGCTATTATCAACTAATTGCATAAATACTGTGTAAGATTCTCCATCTGTAACATTTAGTGTTTCATCATTAGTATCATATTTCATAGCTTGTGCAACACTATTAATTGTCCAATGAATATGTCCATCAAAACCACTATTTAAAGCTCCAACAGTAAAGTTTTGAACATCAATAGATAAGTTTACACTTGTAGTTCCAGGATTAAAAACAAATCCTTCTGATGGTGTTGTGATAGTTAAAGATGGCTCAGTAGATGTTTCATAGACTAAAACATCATCAAAAGCTTGTCCAATCATTAAATCATCAACACGAACAGTTTCATTTTCAGACGAATCTGATTGACGAAGGTCAAAAGAATCAATACTAGTAGCACCATCTTCAGTACCAGAAATACTCGTACTACCTGCATTAGCAGGATTAATCCAAAGTTGAGCTAAACCAAGGTCTTGGTCATATCTAACAACAGCTCTATAGGTTTGACCATAAGTCAAATCTGTAGCCCAAATAGCTTGACCTGCAGAAGATGAACCAATACCTACAGTATAATCACCACCATTTGTTCCAGGCCCAACACTAAGACGAGCTCTAAAATTAACATGTGCAAAATATTCGTTATCAGTTCCAACATAAGCTGCTCCTAAATCATCAACTGAGAAATCTAGTGCATAGTAAATATCTCCAGAAACTGAAGAAAAAGTTTTTCTTGCATCCTCACTAGGAGCACCATGTTGTACTACAGCTTCACCAGAAGAAACTAGTAAGTCACCTGCTGTTCCACTTCCAGTTGTCCATCCTCCATTAGGGACAAGACTCCCATCAGCATAAGAAAAATCTTCTGCTACAATAACTTGTCCAAAAGACAGACTTGTAATTAATAATGTAAATAATAAAAAGTAAATTTTTTTCATAATTGATTTTTTTATAAAATTAAGAAGACAAATATAAGGAGATTTTAGCGTTTTTTCTAAAAAAAGTAAATTAACTCAAAGCATTTTACGTTAATATAACATAAAACACAATTACTTAACAATTAGTTTCCTAGTTGCTGTAACGTTATTTTCTATTATTTTTATAATATAAATACCTGCTTTAAGTTTTGAAATATTTAACTCATTTTGAAAAATTGAAGCAGTCAAAATAATTTTGCCTAATACATTATAGATTTCTATTTTTTTCGGAGCATTATTTAATGTGGAAATATAAATTTTTCCTTGACTAACAGGATTTGGATATATGTTTAGACTTTCTATATCAGAACTAGGGTTTTCTGAAGCAGTCTTAGATTGACTAAACCCATTAGAACAAAACAAGAGCAGAGCAAATGTAATTATGAATACGTATTGTTTTTTCATTCAAAAAAAAATTTACATAAATTTAATATTTATTATCAATACCTATTCCAAATATATTGTTAAACATTATTATTTATATGTTAATACAATGTCATTTACAAGTTACCTAAATGTTATTTGTAGTTGTATAGCATATAAATCATTGCTATTAATATTATATTTACGTTTTTAAAGTAAACCATATATTAAATGAACGAAAAGGATATTAAAATACTTCTTGTAGACGATGAGCCAGACATATTAGAAATTGTAGGGTATAATTTGTCTAACGAAGGATATCATGTAGTTACTGCTGAAAATGGTATTCAAGCTATAAAAAAAGCGAAGAAAGAAAAACCACAGCTAATTATATTGGATGTTATGATGCCTGAAATGGATGGTATTGAGGCTTGCGAAAACATAAGAAGAATTCCAGAACTAAAAGATACCATCATTACTTTTTTAACAGCAAGAGGAGAAGATTATTCTCAAGTAGCAGGATTTGATGCAGGAGCAGATGATTATATAACTAAACCTATTAAGCCAAAAGTATTAGTTAGTAAAGTTAAAGCCCTATTAAGACGTCTAAAGGAAGCAGAAATAGATGATTCTATTGTTAAAATTGGTGACCTAACTATTAATAGAGAAGAATATAAAATAACGTTAAAAAAAGAAGAAATAATTTTACCAAGAAAAGAGTTTGAATTACTTTCATTATTAGCCTCTAAACCTGGTAAGGTTTTTAAACGAGAAGAAATTCTTGATAAAGTTTGGGGAAACGAAGTAGTAGTTGGTGGTAGAACCATTGATGTGCATATTAGAAAACTTCGTGAAAAAATTGGAGATAAATCCTTTAAAACTGTTAAAGGTGTTGGTTATAAGTTTGTAGATTAATGCAGAAAATTAAAAAGACATATAAATTCGCTCTTAAAACAGCGTTATACATTACTTTATTTTTAACACTCTCTATGAGTGTTTTTTTGTATGTCAATAATAATCTTAATGGGTATGTTTTAATTTTTGGAGTTATTACGTATTTAATATGTTTCTTTATTATTCAATATAGAGTTGAGAGATTTATTTATAGACGTGTAAAAAAAATATACGACGATTTAACTTTACTTGAATCAACATCTCTAACTAAGCAGCCAATAACTACAGATATGGCTACGCTTACAAAAGAAATTGATAAATATGCCAGAGATAAAAAATTAGAAATTGAAACTTTAAAAATTAGAGAAGAATATAGAAAAGAATTTATAGGTAATGTCTCGCATGAATTAAAAACACCGTTATTTACTGTTCAAGGCTATTTATTAACGTTAATAGAGGGAGCTTTAAACGATAAGGAAATTAGAGAAAAATATCTAAATAGAGCTAATAAAGGGGTTGAAAGGTTAATATATATTGTTAAAGATTTGGATATGATTACCAAATTTGAGGCAGGTGATTTAAGATTAAATATAAAAACTTTCGACATAGTAGAACTAGTAAGAAGTGTTTTCGAACTTTTAGAAATGAAAGCTGCCAAGAGAAAAATTACTTTAACTTTCGATCAAGACTACTCCAAACCTATTTTAGTAAAAGCAGATATGGAACGCATTCAACAAGTGCTTACAAACTTGATTGTTAATTCTATAAAATATGGAAGAGAAAAAGGAACTACTGAAGTTAGTATAGAGAATCTTATTAAAAACAAAGTTATTGTTCGGATTACAGATAATGGTGAAGGAATAGCTAAAACAAATATATCTAGAATTTTTGAGCGTTTTTATAGAGTTGATAAAAGTGGTTCAAGAAAAGAAGGAGGTTCAGGTTTGGGTTTATCTATTGTAAAACACATTATTGAAGCCCACGACGAAAAAATTTATATAGAAAGCGAACTTGGTGTTGGTAGTGAGTTCTCATTTAGTCTTGAAAAGGCTGAATAATTTGTTGTAGTTTATTTCGTGTTCAAAATCAAATAATCCTTTGTAATCACTTATAACTTCAAGTTTATCTAAACTAAAATCATCTTGTTTACAACTTGGTACTAGACCAAGTTTATCTAATCTTTCAGCTAAGTATTCTTGTTCAAATTGTCCAGGAGTAGGAATAAAAAAAGCTTTCTTGCCTAATTTTGCTAAATCCATAATGGTTGTATAACCTGACCTTGAAATAATAAGAGCACTTTCATTCAATGATTTTTCTAACAAATTACTAGTCATGAAATTATAAATAGTTATGTTGTCTTTTTTTTCAATTGTAATCTTCTCTTCAACAACACCTCTAACAAATAAAATGGATCTAGAATTAACCTTTAATTCTTTCATTAATTTGTCTTCAAGCAAACTTCGTTGAGGTTCTGGGCCAGAAAGCAATACCAGAATATCATTTTTTATAGTACGATCTTTTTTTGTAAACCTACTTAAAGGGCCAACATACTTTACCTTAATGTCCTTAGTGCTTTGGCGACTCAACTTCCCACTTAAATTTTTAACTCCTTTAGTATCAGGAACCCAACATTCATTAAATTTCTTAATAATGTTTAAATGCAATTTGGTACTAATCCAAGTTGTGCTACCACTTAAAACTTGAAGCTGATGTGTTATAAATGCACAAGGAATATTTTTACTATAAACACCTAATCTATTATCCGAAATAATGCCATCAATAGCTTGAGTTTCTACAAGATGTTCTACAACTTTTTTTTCAGCAGTAATTATTTTAAACAACTTAGGCGAATGTTGTAATAATTTCAGTTTAAATAGATGCTTGTTTTTTGCGTATGTAATATTATAAGAAGGCAATTCGAAATAGTCTAAATCTGGAAACTCTTTTTTTAAAAGCTTAAGAGCAGCTCCATCACTAGCAATAACAGGAATGAATTCGTTTTTAATTAGCGCATTAATAATAGGAATACACCTAGTGGCATGACCTAATCCCCAATTTAAAGGCGCAACTAAAATTCGTTTCTTCATGTGTTATTTTGGCGTGACCACAAGGGTCGGGCTTTCGGCAGTCGCTCTCTTAGGAGGAGCTTCAACAATGCCTCAATCCCTCACGCAATTTTTTTAATAATCAAAGGTAAGCATAATGTTGCTTGTATATATTTCATTAATTTTACCGAAATATTTTAAAAGTAAAATCAGTTACGTGGGAAGTAAAAATAAATTAAAGCGTTTTAAAGAAAACGAAAGCTTTGCAAACGTGTTTCAGCCAACAAGAGAAGAATTAGTAGATAATTCATATTCTTTAAAAGGACATTGGAACAACATGTTTTTTAAAAATAATAACCCTCTAGTTTTAGAATTGGGTTGTGGTAGAGGAGAGTATTCTGTAGCATTAGCTAAAAAATATCCAAACAAAAATTTTATAGGAATAGATATAAAAGGAGCCAGGTTTTGGAGAGGAGCAAAAACAGCACTAGAAGAAAACTTACCTAATGTGGCTTTTTTAAGAACACAAATCGAATTAATAGATCATGCTTTTGGACAAGGCGAGGTCGACGAGATTTGGATTACTTTTCCAGATCCTCAAATAAAATATAAACGTACCAAGCATAGAATGACTAATTCAGAATTTCTTAAACGTTATAAAACTATTTTAAAACCAGATGGTGTAGTAAATTTGAAAACGGATAGCGAATTCATGCATGGTTACACATTAGGTTTACTTCATGGAGCAGGACATGAAGTGTTATATGCAAATCATAATGTGTATAAACAAGAAGGAAGTCCTGAAGAAGTTACAAGCATCCAAACGTATTATGAAAGTTTATATTTAGAACAAAACAAACCAATTACGTATATTAGGTTTAAAATTAAATAAGTTTGAGTTTACTAGCCATCTTTTTTATTGCCATGTTTGTTGCTTTTTTAGCAGCAGTACCACCAGGTTTATTAAATATGACAGCTGCTAAAATTAGCCTAAAAGAGGGACATACTAGAGGTATTATGTTTTCAATTGGTGCTGCTCTTGTTTTTTTATTTCAAACGCTAATTGCTACTTTCTTTGCTAGATATTTAAGTAAGCATCCACATGTTATAGATATATTGCAACAAGTTGCCTTTGTTATATTTGTTCTCATTACCATTTACTTCTTATTAATTGCTAAAAAGGAAAATAAAGAAGAATCAGATTTAGAGTCTAAAAGTAAACGTAGCCGGTTTTTTCAAGGCATGTTTTTGTCTAGTATCAATATGTTTCCTATTCCTTTTCAAGCTTATATAACTATTACGTTTGCTTCGTTTGGCTGGTTAACCTTCGATATGTCTGGTATTTCAACTTATGTAGCTGGTGCAGCATTGGGTTCTTTTATAAACTTATATGTGTATATTTTCTTTTTCGATAAAATAAAAAAGACTAAAGAAACATCGCAAAAAAGAATGAATTACATTATTGGGATTATTACAGGAATCATTTCCATTATTACTTTAATTAGCATTCTTAGAAAGTATTATTAATTTATTATGCAACCAGAAACCCCTAATTTTTTCGAGAAAGTTTATCAAGTAGCTAAACAAATTCCTTATGGTCGTGTTACTAGTTATGGCGCAATAGCCAAATATCTTGGTGCAGCAAAAAGTGCTAGAATGGTTGGTTATGCTATGAATGGGTCTCATAATAAAGACGTGCCTGCACATCGTGTGGTAAATAGAAAAGGCTTGCTAACAGGTAAACATCATTTTGATGGCACGAATTTAATGCAACAGCTTATAGAAAGTGAAGGCATCAAGGTTAAAGACTTACAAATTCAAGATTTTGATACCGTCTTTTGGGAACCTTCTAAAGAGTTATAACTACTCCTTAATCATTTTCTTAACGACTTCTCCACTTGCCGTTTTAACTTTCACAAAATAAGTTCCAGTAGCAAGGCTTTCAGTGGAAATATTTAGATTGGTTTTATGTCCAATAACGGCAATCTCTTTAATGTTACGCCCAAAAACATCGTAAATAATAACCTGATTAATAGCGTTTTTTGCTTTCAGATTTATAATATGTGTTGTTGGGTTAGGATAAAGTAAGACACTATTATTTGCTAATTCAAATTCCTCTACATTTAAAACACCAACAGTTGTCTCAGCAGTATTTGTGATGATAGGAAAATTATAATCGAAATAAATTTCGGCATTATTTTCAAAGGTGTCTCCTAATTCTAGTGTGTTTAAGGTTTTTATTTTAAAAGCTATATAACCATCGTTATTGGCATCATCAAAAGGAAGATTAATATCTTCGAAAATAAATTCTACATAATGATCTGTAGTGTTGTTCTTAATGTTTGCATAAAAATCATGACTTGCATGTAAAGGTACTAATGAAGACAGATCGTATTTAGTAATATCAATATGATCTTTCACAACAATATTTATAGCTTCTGCAGTCCCAGTATTCTCAAAACGAATCATATAATGTACATACTCACCAACATCTTCAAATGCAACAAAAACACCTTCTAAACAGGTTTTATCGTTTGGATCGAAAGAGTTAACAACGGTTTGATTAAGTATAAAGGTGTTGTCGTCTGGAGTTTCATCGGTTTCAGAAGAAGCAACAGTAGCATTATACACCAAAACATCGCCATCGTTTAAAGGAGGAGAATCTGTTGGTGCATTTAAATTCATGGTGAATGTTATTTCACGAGTTTCAAAAGGTAATAAGTCACTAAAGGTCCAACTTAATAAATCTGGTAATCCAGATTCATTTGCAGGATTTGCTGAAACAAAATCCATAGCATCATCTTGAAAAGCTAAATCTACACTACCAGATAATGAAGTATTTCCTTTATTTTTATAAATCACTTTATAGTTTGTGTCAAAACCAGGACGAGCAGCATCTATAGGAATAATAGTTATCTCTAAATCATTAAATGTACCATTTGGTGTGATGCAAAAACCTTGTATAAAAGGACTTGGATCTGTAGGAAAATCAACGGTAATTTCTGTAGGTGAAACCGTAAAATAGACTGGATTTTCTAAAATTGGCGAAATGACATGCAGACCAGCTTCGACGTATAAAGTATAATCGCCATTGGAACTAGAAATAAAGCTATCATAAATAGCATTACTAGTAATATTGTATTGTAAATTTGATATAGGACTATCAGAAACATCGCATCCATCACTGTTTTCATCATATTTAGTTTGTCCTTGAACGACATAATATTCACCATTAGGTGTAAAGGAACAATATGAAGAAATTGTACAATCTGTGTAGCCATATTCTGTGAGAAGGGTTTGAACATCATCAAAATTATTTTCGGATGTACAAATAACTGAGATATCTGGATTTCCATCAAAATGAACATCGCCTGGAAACCATAAACTTTCAGCATTGCCCAAATTTATAGATGTCAATTCATTATTACTAGCATAAAAATTAATCATATCTGGATTGTTACTAATATCAAAAGTCGTTAATAAATTATTTGCACAAAAAACACCCTCAAGATTAGGACTATTGCTGATATCTATTTCGGTTAGAAAATTATTTGAAACACTTAGAGTTTCGCCTGTTATTGGACAAAGGTTAATTAAAGTCAGTTGATTATTATCAACCATTAACTCATTAATAGATTCCAAATTTGTAAGGTCTAAAGTAGCTAGATTATTATTGCTGCAATTTAAAAAGTCGAATGTAGTTAAACTTGTAAAATCTAAAGAAGTCAACGAATTATTATTACAAAATAAATTTAGATAATTAGGAGCCCCGTTAATATTTAGTGATGTTAAATTATTATTACTACAAACTAACCAATCAATTGTTGTTGAATTTACAGTTAATTCGGTTAACAGATTGTTTTCACACCCTATCTGGTTAATATTTAAATTTCCCAAAATTAAAGAAGTTAATAGGTTGTCGTTACAAGTTAAACTCCCTAAACTTACCATTGAAGAAAAATCTAAAGATGTTAATTGGTTATTACTACAATCTAAACTATTGAATTCAAGAGCTTCTACAGTTAAGGATGTTAATTGGTTGTTACTACAATTAACCGAACTGAGTTCTGTCGAATTAGGAATAGTTAAACTCGTCAATAAATTATCTTGGCAGTATAAATACCATAGATTAGTCATTGCAGTAATATTTAAACCTGATAGTTGATTGTTGCGGCAATTCAAATCTTGGAGATTTACCAATCCACTTAGCTCTAAACTTGTTAATTGGTTATCTCTGCAATTCAAATCTTCAAGATTAACCAACCCACTTAAATCAAGAGATGTTAGTGCATTATTATCGCAACGCAATCTGGTTAGGTTGGTTAAAGTACTAGTATCTAAACTAGTTAATTCGTTATCATTACAATATAGAGATTCTAAATTTGTAAAATACTCAATACCATCTAAGGAGGTTATAGATTCATTATCAACGCGCATAACTACTATTTGTAAAGCTTCACTTACCTGTACTTCTCCATCATTATTAAAATCTAAATCAGTTAAAACAGTACCTGTTTCACCAGTATGGCAACAATTTGTATTCACTAAGGCATTTTTAAAATTCGCATCAGGAATGTCAATAATTTGAGCATGAGTACTTAAAAAAGCAAAAAGTAGTCCAGAAAGTATAAATAGTTTTTTCATAATTATTTCTTTATTACTCTTTTAGTGAATTCATTTTGTGTCGTTTTTACTGTGATGAAGTAAACACTCGAACTTAGTTTTTCAGTTGATATCGATGTTTTTAATTGACTACCAATTATACTTTTTTCACGAATCAATCGTCCTGAAAGATCATAAATACTGATACGTTCAATAACTTCCTTTGAATTAATAAACAATTCATCTTGAACAGGATTAGGATAGATAGAAATGTTAGCATCAAATTCAAAGTCATTAACACTTAATGTGCCTATAGTTGTTTGTGCCGTATTGGTAATTATTGGAAAATTATAATCGAAATAAATTTCGGCATTATTTTCAAAGGTGTCTCCTAATTCTAGGGTGTCTAAAGTTTTTAGTTTAAAGGAAATATAACCATCGTTATTAGCATCATCGAAAGGCAAGTTTATGTTTTCGAAAATAAATTCCACATAATTATTAGATTCTTGAGTTTTAATTTTAGCAAAATAATCATGACTCGCATGTAATGGAACTAGTGTTGCTATATCGTATTTGGTAATATCAATCTCATCTTTAACCACAATATTAATAGCATCTGCAGTCCCAGTATTCTCAAAACGAATCATATAATGTACATACTCACCAACATCTTCAAGTACAACAAAAGCACCTTCTAAACAAGTTTTATCGTTAGGGTCGAAAGAGTTAACAACTGTTTGATTAAATATAAAGGTGTTATCGTCTGGAGTTTCATCAGTTTCCGTAGAAGTGATGCTTGCAATAAATTCTAAAACATCAGCATCGTTTAAAGGAGGAGAGTCAGTTGGTGCATTTAAATTAATAGTGAAAGTAATCTCACGAGTTTCAAAAGGTAATAAGTCACTAAAGGTCCAACTTAATAAATCTGGTAATCCAGATTCATTTGCAGGATTTGCTGAAACAAAATCCATAACATCATCTTGAAAAGCTAAATCTACACTACCAGATAATGTTGTGTTTCCTTTATTTTTATAAATCACTTTATAGTTTGTTTCAAAACCAGGACGAGCAGCATCTATAGGAATTAACGTAATCTCTAAATCGTTGTGTGTACCATTTGGAGTGATACAAAAATCTTGTGTATATGGACTTGTATCAGTTGGAAAATCAACAATAATTTCTGTAGGTGATATAGTAAAATAACTAGGGTTCTCTAATGTTGGTGTTATGGTATGAGTGCCTTCTTGAACAGGAATATTATAATCACCAGAACTATTTGAAATAAAATTCCCTGATTCAGTTCCATCAGAAATTGCAAAATTTAGATTTGGGAAAACCGTATCGTTAACATCACAGCCATTATTGCCCAAATCAATTGCTGTATTGCCTTCAATAGTATAGTATTCTCCACCTGGAACAAAAGAACAATATGAGCTAACAGTAACATTTGTATAGCCACAATTATCAACCATTTGTTGTACACCATGGGCAACTACAGTAACCCATTCTCCTTCCCAGACTTCATATGTGTAATTTTCTATTTCACTTTCGTCGGCACAAACAAATGTTAAACTTGGGTTATTACATATTGAATAATAACCATAATTAGAATCATTAAAATTACCAACTCCATTTTTAAAAGAGATAGTTTCTAGTTCAGGATTATTTTCAATATAACTAATTGCATCCCCATCATTATTTGAGCCTAACTTAATAAAAGTTAAATTTGGATTATTAATACAATTAAAGGATGAAACAAATGTAGTTCCACTAACGTCAAGTTCAGAGAAACCATTATTATCAAGATTAAGAATAAATATGGTTGAATTTAATTCTAATGATGTTAAGTATGGGTTGTTAGTACAGTTAAACTCAAAGATATTAAAGGCACTAATGTCTAAAGTAGTTATTGAACTATTAGTACAATATAAATCTTGAAGGTTATCAAGGTTGTTTAAATTTAAAGATGTTAAAGAGGTGCCACCACAGGCTAATAGTTGTAAATTGGGAAGATTATTAATGTTTAAAGTAGTAAATAAATTATCTGAACAACTTAAGATCCCTAAATTAGTAAGATTATTTAACCCAATGATTTCGGTTAATTGATTGCCGTCAAGTAGTAAATCTTGAAGATTTACAAGTGCGCTAACATCAATACTCGATATCGGGTTGCTTGTAAACTCTAAATAACTGAGGTTAGTAAAATATTCTAGACCAGTGGCATCGTCAATCCCATTTGCTGAAACCCACAAAAACTCCAAGGCTTCGGCTTCAGCAATGCTTATCTCACCATCATTATCAGTATCTGCATCAGTGTCAGGAGAAAAGTCACCATCAGAATCGACACAGTTTAGATTGACCAAAGTATCCTTAAACTCTGGACTTAATGTTGTAATAATTTGAGCATTTATAGTACAAGAAAAGAAAAGGGCTAGGAGTAAAGTGTAGAAATTTTTCATAAAAACTGGTTTTCAAGAACTTAAAGATACAATTTAGAAACTAGAAACTAGAAACTAGAAA
>Ga0209345_10000567_pt1 | contig 47067 bp, 41 predicted proteins | sample Cruoilmetagenom7_FD_187294 | JGI IMG/M metagenome (GOLD analysis project Ga0209345, IMG submission 187294) | Oil polluted marine microbial communities from Coal Oil Point, Santa Barbara, California, USA - Sample 7 (SPAdes) (version 2) | ecosystem: Environmental > Aquatic > Marine > Oil seeps ... | reverse complement strand
AAATGGATCCTCAATCCGGGGCTTGGTCTTGAGGCCATGGTGCGCGGCTGGGGGTTTGAAGATTTCACCTTTGACTGGCTTGTTGACCCCGACATGGCGATCTACACGATCGTCCTCGCGGCAATCTGGCAAAGCTCCGGTTTCGTGATGGCACTGTTTCTCGCCGGTCTGCGCTCCGTCGATGGCGAAATCATCAAGGCCGCTCAGGTCGACGGTATCCCGACATGGCGGGTCTATACCGCGATTATCATTCCGGCGATGGCGCCGATCTTCTTGTCGGCCTTCATCGTGCTGTCGCACCTTGCCGTCAAAAGCTTCGATCTGGTCATAGCGCTTACCGGCGGCGGCCCGGGTTATGCGACCGATCTGCCTGCCACCTACATGTATGCCATGGCGTTTTCGCGCGGCGATATCGGTCAGGCGGCCAGTTCCGCCATGATCATGATGCTCGTCGTCTTCTCGATCGTGGTCCCTTATCTTTATTCGGAATTGAGGTCCAAAGATGGTTGAACTCTCAATGACTCAGGCGCAGGCCCCGGCGGAACGCCAGACAGGCAAGATCGCCCTACGGTGGGTGCTTTACATCGTTCTGGTGCTCTTCGCCCTGTTCTACCTGCTGCCGCTTTTCGTGATGCTGACGACCTCGCTGAAAAGCCTTGAGGAGATCCGGACTGGCGACCTGATCGCCCTGCCCCGCGAGGTGACTTTCGCCGCATGGCGCACGGCATGGTCAGAGGCCTGCACCGGCATCCAATGCGAAGGGGTGCGCCCGTTTTTCTGGAACTCTGTGCTGATCGCCCTTCCGGCGGTGGCAATCTCGACGCTGCTTGGTGCGATGAACGGCTATGTCGTAGCACAATGGAGCTTCCGCGGCGCGAACCTGTTCTTTTCGCTCATGCTGTTTGGCTGCTTCATCCCCTTTCAGGTGGTGCTTTTGCCAATGGCGCGGGTGCTGGGGCTGATGGGCATGGCGGGCACCATTCCGGGGCTGATCTTTGTCCATGTGATCTATGGGCTCGGCTTCACCACGCTGTTCTTCCGCAACTACTATGTCTCGATCCCGTCCGAACTGACCAAGGCGGCCAAAGTGGATGGCGCGGGGTTCTTCCGCATCTTCTGGTCGATCTTCCTGCCGCTGTCACTGCCGATCATCGTGGTGACCGTGATCTGGCAGTTCACCCAAATCTGGAACGACTTCCTCTTCGGCGTTTCGTTCAGCCAGGCAGGCACCCAGCCCGTCACCGTGGCGCTCAACAACATCGTCAATTCGACCACTGGCATCAAGGCATACAACGTGGACATGGCCGCTGCGATCATCGCAGGTCTGCCGACCCTCTTGGTCTATGTGATTGCCGGGAAATACTTTGTCCGCGGTCTGACCGCCGGATCCGTGAAAGGATAAACAAATGGCCCCGATCCTCGAAATCAACAACCTTTACAAGAGCTATGGCTCGATTGAGATCCTCAAAGACATCAACGTGTCGATCGAACAGGGTGACTTCCTTGTGCTGGTCGGCCCATCTGGCTGCGGCAAATCGACCTTGCTCAACTGTATCGCTGGGCTTGAGCCGATCAGCGGCGGCGAAGTCCATATCGGTGGGCGCGACATGACCAATGTCAGCCCCAAGGACCGGGACATCGCCATGGTGTTCCAATCTTACGCCCTCTACCCGACCATGACCGTCGCCAAGAACATCACCTTCGGCATGAAGGTCCGCGGTGTGGATCAGGCGACGCAGGAGAAGAAGCTCGCCTATGTAGCGCAGCAGTTGCAGATCGAGCAATTGCTCAACCGCAAACCCGGCCATCTGTCGGGTGGCCAACGCCAGCGGGTGGCCATGGGCCGCGCCTTGGTGCGCGATCCGAAGCTGTTCCTTTTTGACGAGCCGCTGTCCAACCTTGATGCCAAACTGCGCGTCGAGATGCGGACCGAGATTAAATCCCTGCACCAGCGGTTGGGCGCCTCTATGGTCTATGTGACCCACGACCAGATCGAGGCGATGACCCTTGCCACCAAGATCGTCGTGATGAAAGGCGGCATCATTCAGCAGATTGGCACGCCTGCGGAGATCTATAACCACCCGGCGAACCTCTTTGTAGCTGACTTCATGGGCAGCCCGGCGATGAACCTGATCCCAGCAAAGGCCCGGTCCGACAGTGCCGGAACCCGGATTGAAATTGCCCGCAAATCAGGCGAGCCGATGGTGCTGACGGACCGCAAAAACCTCAGCCTGCCGGAGAATGTTATCATTGGCGTGCGCCCCGAGAACATTGCGGATGCAAACGCGCAATCTGGGTCGGACTCGCAGGAAGCCGACTGCGTGATCGACATTGTGGAGCCTGCTGGTGCTGACACCTATGCCGTTATGGAGTTGGGCGGCAAACATGTCACTGCGCGGCTGCACGCCGAAACCACCGCTTCACCGGGCGTGATGCAGCGGTTGGCATTCGATCTGGGCAAAGTCTCCTATTTTGCGCCCGACACTGGCCTGCGTCTGAACTGATGTCACTGCGTCTTGTTGCGGATATCGGCGACCAATGCCCGTCTGGCGCTCAGCCAGGCGGGCAACCTGACGGCTGGCTCCGTCAAGAGATATGCGAATGAGGACTGGGCAAGCATCGACGCGATCAAACTTCATATAGAGACTATCACCACATTGTTCCTCTAGCCCAGCCAACACCGCCGCCGTGTATTAGCCCATGTACCCGCCGCCGGAGAGTGAGAGAATTCTCAACGCCATCGCTTTTTCCACATACCTGACCCGTTGCTTGTCGTTGGGCGTCCCCGTGTCATGATCATGTGTCAACTTGGATGCCGGCATGCGCCCGCCAAGATAGCCAACCAAATGCCCGCTCTCGCAAATGCAGCGAAAGTCAGGTTGCCACCGTTTGTGAAGAAATACCGCGTCTAGCCCAAAGCCTGCAGCCAGCAATCAAGTTGTTCACATCGAAGATAACAGGGCTTAGTCGAAGTGTGCTATGCTTGTATGGAGCGGAGGAAGATCAAATGAGCTTTGTATCAATCACGACTTGGAGAATGATAAGCGAAACTGAGAGCCTCCAGCATGTGACAGAACTGATGCAGCGAAAATACTTCCCTGGGCTGCTAGCTTTGGGCGCGAAGCATTCAATGCTCGTAGACGTTGAGTTAGACCGTTTCGCCATCGTGACGGTTTATCCAAGCCGTGAAGTGCGCGATGGTGCCATCGCCCAAGTCTCAGCCCTTCGCATTGAAGGCGCGGAGGAGTTCGGCGCAGAGATGATGGATGCCTATGGCGGAGAGTTACTGGCCTCGTCCGAAGATTAGAATGCTCGATTTAGTATGCCCGCCCTGCAGAGCTTGATGCGTAATGCAGCGAACGATCGGCCCCCGCCCTAACGTTGAAAACGTGCTAAATGCAGTTTTTGGCTATAAGGTGTCCAGATGCCAACGACTAACTCTTCAATTTGCTGGCGTGGTATTCAATCGCGCTTGCCAAACCTTTCAGTGATCTCTTTTCTTCGACAGTCGACCCCCCGAAAGCGGTTTCAATCTCCTCGAATAGCCGACCTAATCCAACTTTAAACGAACGGCTGGTTTCGGCGGTTCGCGACACCGGTCGGATCGGAATAGCAGAAACCGACTGAATTCTTGTGCGGTGATGTAGCGTGCAAAACAGCCGTTCGAGGATGAGCGTAGCCCAAATTGTTTCCAGATGGCCGAGTCGCGGACGAAGCCGCCATTTGAAATGCGCAGAAAAAAATGGCTCTGCGGAGCAGAATAATTGCCGCCAAAACCTAACGCTGGATGGCGCGCCGACGAATTTATTCGGCTACGCCGTCGTGCTTTGGGTGCCTGGAAAGACCCCTTGGGTGGGCTCGCCGTGGTGCCGCAATTAGATTGTCCAAACAACACACTGCATTGGATTGCCTTCGCAAAATGGTTCCAAAAATCGCTGCTGGCTTCATGCCGATTAATGAGGCTCTCACACTAGAAAAACCACGCTATCTGAGAACATTGTTTCAATTACTTCAAAAATATGCTAGTTTTGAAATGATTTCGCACCGATTTGACACTGCTAACTGAATTTCCACCTTTTTATGAGGTTTGGTATGACATTAGTGATTCAAACGCACGGCGGTGAACGTCGCACTGCCCAACCTGCACCACGCGCCGATATTACGACCGATGCCCTTCTGCCAGAGGTTGCCGACACGGCAGTCGACGAGGCTGCAGATTTTGGATTCTTGTTTCCACCCTCGGGCAATCCGGGAGATTATCTGCCCGATAACGTACTGGCTGAGCTGGACGAGCTGGGAGACCGGATGGTGCCAAACGCCCCCAATCCGCCGCCACCGCAAACCGCTGATCCTACTGTCACTGCAGACTCGTCCCTCCCTACCGTGTTAACCTATTGGGGCCAATTTCTAGACCACGAGCTGACCGCGCGGACCGACCGCGAAACAACAATTTCCCGGATCGAAACTGCACTACCCACCAAAACGACCGCGGAAATCGAAGCCGAACTGAAAAACGCCCGCAGCCCGCGCTTTGATCTGGATAGTGTATATGGCGGATTAGCCATTGGTGCGAACATCCCTCCGGAAACTGGCACCGTGATTTCCGGGATGCGACATCCTAACCATCCGGAAAAGATGCGTGTGGGCACCTGTGAGACAGGAGGAGCCACGACTGGGCCGATCCCTGACGGTCTTGATCACCATCGCGACTTACCCCGTTTTGCGCAAGTCGAACAGAAAGTGCGGGATGCCTATCTGTCGCTTATTCAAAACCGGCTCAGCGCCGTGGAATTCCAGAAATTTCAAGTTGGATTGGACAAGCGCGCCATCATCGGCGACATGCGCAACGACGAAAATCTCATCATTGCGCAATTTCATCTGAGCTTTCTTCGGTTTCACAACAAAGTCGTGGACTATCTCAACACACATGATACCGGCTGGATTGCGGACTTTCATTCCGCCAAAACGCTGACGAAGCTTCATTACCAATGGCTTATTGTCGACGGATACCTGAAGCGCATTTGTGATCCAGCGGTTGTGGATGCTGTTCTTGCAAACCGCGCCAGACATTTCTTTGAATTTCGCGCGGCCTACAATGATCGCAACGGCGGCACAACTCTGGGCAATGTGCTGCCTTTAGAATTTTCAGTTGCGGCCTTTAGGTTCGGACACACGATGGTGCGCAATTCATACGACTACAACAAAAACTTCGGACGTCCCGGCGGGCTGCTTGGAGACGCATCCTTTGAGTTGCTGTTCGATTTTACTGGTGGCGGCTCAATGAACGGTCATTCGCGTCTCCCGGAGAACTGGATCATCGACTGGGATCGTTTTGTTAACGCCGACCCGGACAATTCGGATAACATCGCAGCACGCGTAGCCCGGGCAATTGACACCCAAATTGCACCGCCGCTCGGCGACATGATCAAAGAAGGAGGAGATTTTCCGCCCGGTTCCGACTTACACAAACTGTTCCGTCAACTTGCCCGGCGTAATCTGCGGCGTGGCTTAAGCCTGCGGTTGCCCACGGGCCAGGCCTTACACGCCCATCTGAAGTCTATCGGTGCGGTCAATTCCCCCCCGATTGCCAATATCGGCGACAAACTGGACAACAAGCCAGATCTGAAAAACTTCCTTGAAAACAGCACGGCGCGACTACACGAACGCACACCCTTGTGGTTCTACTGTCTTGCAGAAGGGGAAGGAGCCGGTGGACAGCATCTGGGCGAGGTCGGTAGCTGGATCGTTGCAAGTACTTTCATTGCAACACTGCTTGATGATCCCGAAAGTGCATTGTCGCTGGAATTCGGACCAACGCACTCTCCGCTCCGCATGCCGGACGATACCCCGATCGACACAATAGAACAGTGGATGAAATTCGCCCTTGTTTTGGAGTGATCTACTTCTGACGGTGCGATTGTTGATCGCGCTTTCGTTGCACTAACCGGGAGGTTTTCATGCGAGACAGAAAGAAAGTTGATCCGCGCCTACGCAGACTGATGGCAGGTCAAGATCAACGTGAAATGATGTCGATGGCCATTGAACGTGGCGAAGTGGCTGCCAGCAGCGAGACACCAACGGCGGACCAAATCACCAAACGCGTGTTGATCGAACTGAAATCATCAGAGCTAATCGATGAACTTCAGAATGTATCCTTATCTCATGTTTCCGGAAACATCTATTCAGCCACGGTTGCCCTGTCGCACCTCGCCGACCTTGAGCAAGAAGTAGAGGTCGACGCGATTGAAGCGGGGCGGCGCTGGTATCCAATGCTGGACACGTCGCTGTCAGAGACGCGTGCCGACATCGTACATACGGGAAGCGGGACGGCAACAGGGCGCACTGGTGAAGGCGTGATTGTCGGGATAATCGATTTTGGGTTTGATTTTACGCTAGATGATTTTCGCAATGCGGACGGCAGTTCAAGGGCTGCTTTTCTTTGGGATCAGAGGCTCGTACCCCGGGCTGGAGAAGCGCAGCCAAACGACTTTCCATATGGGACAGAATACAGCCGCGCCGACATTGATGCGGCGCTTGGTTCCAGCAATCCATTTCAGGCAATTCGTCACGACCCCGGGGTCGCATCGCATGGCACGCATGTCGCCAGTACCGCCGTTGGGAACGGGAGATCGAGTGATGCAGCTTTTCCGGCTGGGCGTTTCATCGGTGCAGCACCGGGTGCCACGATTATTTTTGTGCAGCCGAATTCGGGCGATCAGAGCAGTAGCTTCACTGACTCCAGTAACGTAGCGGATGCGGTCGCCTATATTTTCCACAAGGCGCAGGAAATGCAGATGCCCTGCGTCATCAATATGAGCCTCGGCCAGAACGGTGGCAGCCACGATGGTGAAAGCATTGTCGAACGCGCAATTGACCGGCTTGTTGTACCAAGCGGGCGTGCTTTTGTGAGTGCTGCGGGCAACGAACACGTCTGGCGCGGCCACGCATCAGGGACGCTTGCACAAGGCGACACACGCACGTTGCGTTGGAAAGTCGGTGGAGGCATGCCCGTTCCCAATGGAGGCAGCACCGGCTCGGGCATCGACCGCACGCCGAGCGAGATGGAAATATGGTATTCGAGTCGCGACAGATTTCGCGTCACATTGACCGACCCGCTGGGAAATACAGCTACGTCAGTAGAGCCGGATGGCACACCACTGCTTGTGCGATTGAACGCAACATCAAACGTGTTCCTCGACTCTGAGAGATTCACGACGTTGAACGGGGACAGTCGTATCTATATCGAGATAGAACCGGCTGGCATAGGGCAATCCGTGACGCCGGGTGAGTGGCGCGTTGAGATTGAAGCTCTGGAAGCTGCAGACGGGCGGTTTGATGCTTGGATCGAGCGTGACACGCGCGATCCCAACAATAATTTCGCCGACCAATCGTTCTTCGTCGGTTCGGATTTTGACCCAGTCAGTACACTTGGAACCCCTGCAACAACGCACCGCGCGCTGGCAGTGGCAAATTATGATCACAGGCTTCTCGCACCCAATGACAGTTCGAGTCGGGGACCGACCCGGAACGGGCTTCATAAACCCGAGATAGCAGCCCCCGGCACTGCCGTTATTGCGGCTTGTTCTTTTGGTGGTCGGCCCGACGGAAACGGTGGCATGCATCCGATGCGCGTGAGTAAGTCAGGGACCAGCATGGCTGCCCCGCATGTCGCGGGAATCGTCGCCCTGCTTTTCGAGGAAATGCCTGATCTGAGTGCCGCACAGGCCGCAAGAATACTCGAAGCAACCGCCGACAATCCTGACGGCGTAACCGATTTTGACATTTCGTGGGGATATGGGCGAATTAACGCGCAAAGGGCTCTCGCACTACTACGGAACCCCAACCAGTCCGGTCAGTCAGCTACCAGTTGAGTGAGGTCGACGGTCTTAAGCACTTGTTAAAGGTGGAAGCCCTCAATTCGGCGGATCACTCGGGTTGGCCAGAGTTTCGCCAAGCTCGACGTATGTAACGCCTCGTGTTTCCGCCAAATTTCCGAGATGGCTGGATGGCAGTTTTAACGTTACGATGCGGCTATGCGTGCTCCAGCCTTGCAAAGTGGCATCAAGCGCTTTCAGGGGCAAATCGGTTTCTGCGTCATAGCCAGCTGACAGCTCCACAAGTGCTGTGACCTGAACTGGTGCATCTGTCGCTAGGATCAGTGCTTTTTTTGCCTGCGGGCTTAGCTTACTGAAATTCGCCATATTCGCGATCGTAAAGGAATTACACGTGTATGGCTAGCTCTACGGCTTGAGACTACCTTGGCCGTTTACGGCACCGTCGAAGACCTTGCATCGCGCGCCGGTGGGACGGGCTAGCGCGGCGTATGCTGATATTTTGATGCACGACGACAAGGTAGGTCTCATTATCGTAAATCAGCCTGCTTGCTGTCAGCTCGAACCATCTTTTTACAGTGGGGCTGTCACAGGGGTATTCGCACTTGACTGGGGCGCCTGAACTCAATTTCAAGCAAGTGATACGCACTTTTTAACAGTGCCCCCTCGGTGCTGCATCCGGATAACTTGGCACATATCTTAACCCAGTGCCAAGTTATTGGCTTAGGCACCCATGCCGCTCAAGCAGTAACACCGACCGCTGGCGATCCAAACCTTCGATAAATTGCGCCATGGACAACCTCCGTACCGAATACAGAAGTCATACCATCATCGAAACAAAGCCAGGGAGCTTTCACACGCCCTCTCCGCCCAGCAAAACAGCAGGATATATGGACACCGCCAATAATTTTAGTTTGCGAGCTCGATCAAGAGCGTTCACGCGCAGCGAAAGGCATAAACCTGGCATCAAGTCGACTTTTTGGTCCGCAGTCGCTAACACGCTCTTAAAAAGTCGGTTCAGCATAACATGCGATCAAGATTATACATTTTGATGAAAGTTTGATGAATGCGATCAAAGTCGCGTTCATCAAAAGTTTCATCATTCCACGGAAATCCCTGTAAAAACAAGGTGGTACCCAAGGCCGGACTCGAACCGGCACGCCTTGCGGCGGGGGATTTTGAATCCCCTGCGTCTACCATTCCGCCACTTGGGCACGAGGGGCGATGTAGCCTGCAAAGGCGGCGTGAGCAAGAGGATTTTCACAAATTCTAAGTCCTGCTTGCTTGACCTTGGTCACGCGACATGGTGAGGCATATAAAACAGCCGGAGCCCCCGAATGATCCGCCGACTTTATGACTGGACACTGGGCTTGGCCCAACATCGCCACGCCCTCTGGGCGCTTGCCGTTGTCGCTTTTGTTGAAAGCTCCTTCTTTCCCATCCCCCCTGATATCTTGATGATTCCGATGATCATCGCGCGGCCCAACCGCGCGTGGTTGATTGCCGGCGTGGCGCTGCTGGCGTCGGTTCTGGGCGGGCTTTTGGGCTATGCCATTGGCGCGCTGGCGTTCGAGAGCCTCGGACAGCCGATCCTTGCGAGCCTGGGCAAGGCAGATGCCATGGCGGAGTTCTCGACCCGGTTCAACGACATGGGCTTCTGGGCCGTGCTGGTCGCGGGGGTCACCCCCTTCCCTTACAAGGTCATCACGATCATGTCGGGTTGGACGGGGATGCCGCTGGGCATCTTTATCATGACCTCGATCCTCGCACGCGGGCTGCGGTTCTTTGTGGTGGCAGGGCTGCTGTGGCGCTTTGGCGCCCCGATCCGAGACTTCATTGAACGGCGTTTGGGTTTGATGTTCACATTGGCCGTCGCCCTGCTGATTGGCGGCTTCATGGTGGTAAAGGTTCTATGACTGGTAAGACTTTGACTTCATTGGCGACACTCGGCTCTGCTGCGCTGTTGCTGGGTGCCTTTGGCTTTCAACATCTGGGCGGCTATGCGCCCTGTCAGATGTGTCTGTGGCAGCGCTGGCCCCATGCGGTGGCGGTGCTGATCGGGGCGATCGTGCTGCTTGGCGGTCCGCGTGTGCTGGCATGGTTCGGCGCATTGGCGGCGGCGGTGACGGCGTTGATCGGGGTCTATCACGCGGGCGTCGAATGGGGCTGGTGGCCGGGGCCGAGTTCCTGCACCGGGGGCGGCATGGACTTGGGCAGCCTCGACGGGGGCTCGCTGTTGTCTATCGAGGGGCCAAGCGGTTTGGTCATGTGTGATGAGATCGTCTGGCAGTTTCTGGGTCTGTCGATGGCCGGGTGGAATGCGATCTTCTCCGTTATCTTGGTTGGTCTTTGGGTCGCAGCGGCGCGCAAAGCAGTCTAACCGACAAGAAACCGACAAACTGGACAATCACCCTTCCAGTTTGTCAAAAACACCCCCGAAACGGTCAGTTTGACAGCTTGCCGTTAGACAGATGCGCGGATTATCTGGGTTTAAACAGCTCAGGAGTCCCCCATGTCGAACCAACAAAATTGCATCTTACTGGGTGTCCCGCTGGACAGCGGCAAGCGCCGCCGTGGCTGTCTGATGGGCCCCGACGCCTACCGCACAGCCGGGCTGGAAGGCGCCCTTCGCGACCTTGGCCACAGCGTCACCGATCGCGGCAACGTCGCGCCCGCGCCTTTCCACGCGAAAGAGCATGAGAAGCTGCACGCGCTGGAAGAGACGATCGCATGGACCGAGAGCCTCGCCGCTGCCGCCAATGCCGCGATGGACGACGGCTTGCCGATCTTCATGGGCGGCGATCATGCGCTGGCCCTTGGCACGGTGCTGGGTGCCATGCGCCACGCTGAAAAAGCAGGCCGCCCGCTTTTCGTGCTGTGGCTTGATGCGCATACGGATTTTCACACGCCTCAAACCAGCGACAGCGGCAACCTGCATGGCACGCCCTTGGGCTATGTCACCGGGCGCGAAGGGTTTGATGGCTTCCCAAAAATCGAAACACCCCTGCCCCATGACAACATCGCCATGATCGGTCTGCGCTCGGTCGACGCGCTTGAGCGGGCCGCCTTGCAGGAAACCACTGTCACCTACGTCGACATGCGCGAGATTGACGAGAGCGGCATTGCCAAGCCACTGCAACGCTTCCTTGATAAGGTCGAAGCCGCGGGCGGGATGCTGCATGTCTCGCTGGATGTCGATTTCCTTGACCCCTCAGTGGCCCCTGCCGTGGGCACCACGGTGCCGGGCGGCGCGACCGTACGCGAGGGCCATCTGGTGATGGAAATGCTGCATGACAGCGGGTTGATGACCTCGCTTGATCTTGTCGAGTTGAACCCCTTCCTCGACGAGCGGGGCCGAACTGCGCAACTGATGGTGGACCTCACCGCCTCGGCCTTTGGCCGCCGCGTGTTTGACCGCCCAACCCGTGCCTACTGATAGAAAGACCTGAACATGACCAACCTCAAACCCTCCGACAAGGCGCTGGTGCCCTTCGTTTCTGTCGACAAGATGATGAAGCTGATCCACCACATCGGCGTCGAAGACATGCTGCGCGGGCTGGCTGACTATATCGAGGCCGACTTCAAACGCTGGGAGCTGTTCGACAAGACCCCGCGTGTGGCGAGCCATTCCGAGAAGGGCGTTATTGAGCTGATGCCCACCTCGGACGGTGACGTTTATGGCTTCAAATACGTCAACGGCCACCCCGACAACACCAAGGATGGGTTTCAGACCGTGACCGCCTTCGGCCTGCTCGCGAATGTCGACAACGGCTATCCCGTGCTGCTCACCGAGATGACGATCCTCACGGCGCTGCGCACGGCGGCGACCTCTGCGGTAGTGGCACGGTTGCTGGCACCCAAGGGCGCGCATGTCATGGCGATGATCGGCAATGGCGCACAGTCCGAATTCCAGAGCCTTGCAATGAAGGCAATCTGCGGCGTGGATGAGGTGCGGCTTTATGACATCGACCGCGCGGCGACTGCGAAATGCGCGCGCAACCTCGCGGGGCATGGCATTAAGGTCGTGGAATGTGACACGGCAGAGGACGCGATCCTCGGCGCGCAGATCATCACCACCTGCACGGCGGACAAGCAATATGCCACGATCCTGACCGACAATATGGTCGGCTCTGGCGTGCACATCAACGCCATCGGCGGCGACTGCCCCGGCAAGACGGAACTGGCCCCAGCGATCCTGCACCGCTCTGATATCTTTGTGGAGTTCCCCGAACAGACGCGAATTGAAGGCGAAATTCAGCAGTTGGATGCAGATCACGAAGTCACCGAGATTTGGCAAGTGCTGACCGGCCAAGCCGAAGGACGCCGCAGCGCGGAGCAGATCACGCTTTTCGACTCGGTGGGTTTCGCGATCGAGGATTTCTCGGCCCTGCGCTATGTCCGCGACCAGATTGCCGAGACGGGGCTGTTCCAGCCGCTTGATCTGCTGGCCGATCCTGATGATCCGCGGGATCTTTTCGGGATGTTGCAACGGGCGGGCTAAGCCTTTGGGCCACCGGCTAAGGTCGGTGGCCTCTACGCTTTGGTAACGTCATGGGCGTAGAGCCAATCAAACGCGCCTAACATCATACCAGGGGCGAGTTTTGAGGCGATGCGCAGCCCGCTATGGGCTGCGAAACGGATCGTGCCGGGCCGCAGGTGGTAACGTGCGGCGTTGCCCTGTGATGTTTTCACAATGCGCCGCGCGCGGTCGATGCGGGCGGCTTGATAGGTGGCGAGTGCGGCGTCGCGGGGTTGGCGGGTCAGGCAATCGGCCAAGACCCAAGCATCTTCCAGCGCCATATTCGCGCCCTGTGCCAGAAAGGGCAGCGTCGGATGGGCCGCATCGCCCACAAGCGCCACGCCTTCGGCCTGCCAATTCGCGGCGACGGGGTGGTGGTGCAGCCCCCAAAGGGTCACCTCTTCTACAGCATTGATCATCTGCGCGGCCTCACCACCGAACGCCGCAAAGGCGCGGCGCAGGTTTGCGGGATCGTCGGGATGTTGCCAGCCCTCGGCGGCCCAATCGCGGCGCTCCTCTACGGCGACGAGGTTTACCAGCCGCCCTTCACGCAGCGGGTAGCTGACCAGATGCCGCCCCGGCCCCATAGTCACCCGCGCTTCTGGGCCATGATCCACGTCATTGGGGATCAACGCGCGCCACGCCACCTGCCCTGAGAAGCTGGCCCTGTCCGCGCCGTTCAACTGCACGCGACCGACCGAGTGTATGCCATCGGCAGCCACGACCAGTTCCGCCCGCCGTCGCCCCCCGCGCGCCATCTGCACCTGCGGCAAGACACCGGGGTGGATGGAGGCAACCTGTGCGTCGGTCTCGAAACTCACATTGGCGCGCTGTGCGGCCTCGCGCAGCAGGTCGACCAGATCGGCACGATGGAGGAAATAATAGCGCTGTTCGTCTGGCAGACGGGTCAGATTGAGCCGCGCCACCTGCGTGCCCTTGGCATAGTCGCAAAGGCGAACCGCCTGCCCCTGCACGGCACCACGGGCCTTCAACCCATGCTCCAACCCAAGCGCGCGCAACACGGCTAGGCCGTTGGGGCTGATCTGCAGCCCCGCCCCGACCTCGGAAAAGCGCGCGGCCTGTTCCAGTAAGGTGACGGCGACGCCCTTGCGCGCCAGTGCCGTGGCCAAGGCCAGACCGCCGATCCCGCCGCCCACGACAATCGCATTGGAAGGTTTCATTCACGCCCCAGATCACGCGCCCCAGATTGAGCTGGCCCCGCGTCCCAATCACAAACGCCGAAGCATGAGCCTCGGCGTGTGATGTTTCAGGTAATGTCAGTCGTCGCGGTGGACTTTCTCGCGTCGCTCGTGACGCTCTTGCGCTTCCAGCGTCATGGTCGCGATAGGCCGTGCATCCAACCGTTTGAGCGAGATCGGATCGCCGGTTTTCATGCAGTAACCGAACTCTCCCTCATCGATCCGGCGCAGCGCTGCGTCGATTTTGCCGACCAGCTTGCGCGCCCGGTCACGGGTCCTCAATTCCAACGCGCGGTCGGTCTCTTCCGAGGCGCGGTCGGTCACATCCGGAATGTTCCGGGTGCCGTCTTGCAAAGCTTCGATGGTGTCACGGCTGCCTGCCAACAGTTCCGATTTCCAGTGGATCAGCTTGCGACGAAAATACTCAAGCTGACGGTCATTCATGAATGGCTCGTCCTCAGCCGGACTGTAATCGTCCGGCAGGAAAACTTCCTGCTTCATTTTTTTATCCCCGGCGGTTTTCAACTCAGACATTAAAAAGCCTGTCTCCCGACATCTTCCCTGCCGCAGCATCTATCTGAGCGGGTAACAATTGTCACTACACAATCCCTTTGATTTTTGGTTAAAGGCCAAGGATCAAGCGCCCGTCACACGAGGTTGAAAACAAGATGAAATTTCAAGGCACCAAAGATTACGTCGCCACCGATGACCTAAAGATTGCTGTGAACGCAGCAGTTACCTTGGAGCGGCCGCTTCTTGTGAAAGGCGAGCCGGGTACTGGCAAAACCGAATTGGCGCGGCAGGTCAGCGACGCTTTGGGCCTGCGCATGATCGAATGGAACATCAAATCGACGACCCGCGCACAGCAGGGGCTTTATGAATACGACGCTGTAAGCCGCCTGCGCGACAGCCAGCTGGGCGATGAGCGGGTGCATGACGTCAAGAACTACATCCGCAAGGGCAAGCTCTGGCAGGCGTTTGATGCCGATGAAAAGGTCGTGCTGCTGATTGATGAGATCGACAAGGCCGATATCGAATTCCCCAATGACCTGTTGCAGGAATTGGATAAGATGGAGTTCTTCGTCTATGAAACGGGCGAGACGATCCGCGCGCGCCAGCGGCCCATCGTGATCATCACCTCCAACAATGAAAAAGAGCTGCCCGACGCTTTCCTGCGCCGCTGTTTCTTCCACTACATCCGATTCCCCGAAATGGAGACGCTGAAACAGATCGTCGAAGTGCACCATCCCGGCATTAAACAGCAGCTTTTGACGACCGCGCTCACGCAGTTTTACGAAATTCGCGAGCAGCAGGGGCTAAAGAAAAAACCTTCAACCTCTGAAGTACTGGACTGGCTGAAGCTGCTGCTGGCCGAGGATATGGAAGCCGAGGATTTGGCCAAGGATGGCCCCAACGCCCTGCCCAAATTGCATGGTGCGCTGCTGAAGAATGAGCAGGACGTGCATCTGTTTGAACGGCTGGCCTTTATGGCGCGGCGTCAGCGGTAGCCTAGCAACACCTAGACGACTTTACGTCAAAAGCGGGTATTTTTCTCGCTTTTGATTTTTTGCCTGCCTAGGCTGAGGTCAATCACGGGCATCAAGACCCGGGTTAAAGCGACCGATGGGGCAGGCAAATGCAAGGACAGACCGCGGCAGCGCCGTACGCAGTTTCTGATAGATCACTCGGGACGTGGCAGTGCAAAGGGCCAAGCGCATGAGGCGCGGGGTGAAGGCAAGGTTGATCCTGCCGCTGATGATGTTGCTGAACGCCTGCGTGCCCGCCTCCCATTCCGAAGTCGCCACCCGCGCGGTGATCGCCGACAGCACCCTGCCCCCGATGAAGCAGTTCGCCCAAGCCCGTCCCGCAACGCCGCATGTGTCGAATGCATCTCTGGCCGAAGATTTCCTTGATCTGTCCTTCCGCATGGAAAGTGGCCGCGCCCTGCCCGTTCTGAGCCGCTTTGAAGGGCCGGTCACTCTGCGCGTTCTGGGCCAGCCGCCCGCGACCTTGGGCCCGGACCTTGCGCGGCTGCTCGCCCGTCTGCGGCGCGAAGCGGGGATTGAACTGCGCGAGGTCACCGGCGACAGCGCAAACATCACCATTCAGGCGGTAAGCCGCAGCCAGATCCGGCGGCTTTTGCCGCAGGCGGCCTGTTTCGTGGTCCCGAATGTCAGCACGCTTGAGGAATATCGCCGCACACGGCGCTCATCCGCCACCGATTGGACGCGTCTGACCGAACGGCGCAAGCTGGCGATTTTCCTGCCCAATGACGTGAGCCCGCAAGAAAGCCGCGATTGCCTACACGAAGAGTTGGCCCAAGCGCTTGGGCCGCTGAACGATCTCTACCGGCTGCCGGATTCGGTCTTCAACGACGACAACGTGCATACGGTGCTGACCGGTTTCGACATGCTGGTGCTGCGCATCTACTATGACCCGGCGCTGCACTCTGGCATGCGCCGCGAAGAGGTGGCCGCACGGCTGCCGGGCATTTTGGCGCGGTTGAACCCCGACGGCGGCACCGTCACCCCCCGCCCTACGCGCGCCACGCCGCAGGTCTGGAGCCACGCCATCCAAACGGCCCTTGGCCGCGAGGTCAGCCGAAACGCCCGGATGTCTGCAGCCCAAGATGCCCTGCGCATCGCCCAAGCGCAGGGTTGGCAGGACAACCGCCACGCCTTTTCGCATTACGCCCTGGGCCGTGTGACGCAGATGACCGATGCAGCCGCCGCGCAGGCGCATTACCAAACAGCCGACGCCCTCTATGCCCGCACCCCCGGCACCACGCTGCACCGCGCCTATGTCGCCACCCAGCGGGCGGGCTATGCGGTGACCACCGGCGACGGCGCGGGCGCGCTTGCCCTGATCGAGCCGCATCTGCCGATTGCCGAAGACAGCGAAAACGCCGCCCTTCTGGCCACGCTTTTGCTGCTCAAAGCCGAAGCGCTGGAGATCGAAGGCCGCGGCATTGAGGCGCGCCGCGTCAGGCTGGACAGCATCGGCTGGGCGCGATACGGCTTTGGCCCTGACTGGGCCGTGCGGGCCAAGCTGCGCGAAATCGCGAGCCTGAACCCGCGCAATGGATAGGCCCGCAACATAGACGGGCGATAGACAATGATAGCAATCGGATTGGCGATACTCGGCGCGATAATCGGCGGGCTGACCGCCCGCAAACGCGGCGGCAACCGCAAGGACATCGCGCAATATGCGACGGGCTACGGCTTTGCCTTCCTGATCGTCGGCATGATCGCCACGGTTCTCTTGGACCGCGCGCTGAGCCTCTGATGTTTCTGCCGTTCTTCGATCAACTCCGCCGCCACGGTGTTCCGGTCTCGCTGCGCGAGTTTCTGGCCTTTCTTGAGGGCATGAAGGCGGGGCTGGCGACCTATGACGTTGAGGCGTTTTACTATCTCGCCCGTGTGTCGATGGTCAAAGACGAGCGCAACATCGACAAGTTCGACCGCGCCTTTGCGGCGGCCTTTAAAGGGTTGGAAAACATCAGCCTTGATGACGTGCTTGAGGCCGTGGACGTGCCTGAAGACTGGCTGCGCAAGATGGCCGAAAAGCACTTGAGCGAGGAAGAAAAAGCCGAGATCGAAGCCATGGGCGGGTTCGACAAGCTGATGGAGACGCTGAAAAAGCGGCTTGAAGAACAAAAGGGCCGGCATCAGGGCGGCTCGAAATGGGTTGGTACGGCAGGCACCTCGCCATTTGGCGCTTATGGTTATAACCCCGAAGGCGTGCGCATCGGCCAGAAAGAAAGCCGCCACCAACGCGCGGTCAAGGTTTGGGACAAACGTGAGTTCCGCAATCTGGATGACAACGTTGAGATCGGCACCCGCAACATCAAGCTGGCGCTGAAACGTCTGCGCCGTTGGGCGCGGGACGGCGCGGCAGAAGAGTTCGACCTGAACGGTACCATCCGCGCCACGGCGGAACACGGTTATCTTGATGTAAAAACCCGGCCAGAGCGGCGCAATGCCGTGAAAGTGCTGCTGTTTCTCGACATCGGCGGCTCAATGGACCCGCATGTGAAGGTGGTTGAGGAACTTTTCAGCGCCGCGCGGGGCGAGTTCAAACATCTTGAGCATTTCTACTTTCACAACTGCCTTTACGAAGGCGTCTGGCGGGACAATCGCCGCCGCTGGGATGCGCAGATCCCCACCCATGAGGTGCTGCGAACCTATGGGTCTGATTACAAATGCATCTTTGTCGGCGATGCCTCCATGTCGCCTTATGAGATCGCCTACCCCGGTGGCGCGAATGAGCATTGGAACGCCGAAAGCGGAGCCACATGGCTTGCGCGGGCGCGGGACCAATGGCCGAACCATCTGTGGATCAACCCGGTCCCCGAGCGGCAATGGGGCTACACCCAGTCGATCGCGATGATCCAAGAGGTTTTCGGCCCCGAGACCATGGTGCCCATGACCCTTGAAGGGCTGAGCCGCGGGATCAAGGCGATGACCCGCTGAGTGGGACTGCGCCTTGAAACTTTGCCGCGCCGCGTCAGTTGAGAGAACGAACGCAAGCACAGTGAAAGGATATTCAAATGGCTTCGATCGTGAAAACCGGCAGCGCAAAATGGGAAGGCTCGCTCAAAAAGGGCAACGGCCACGTCTCCACCGAAAGCGGTGTATTGTCTGACCAGCCCTACGGCTTCAACACGCGCTTTGAGGGCAAAGAAGGCACCAACCCAGAAGAGCTGATCGGTGCTGCCCATGCGTCGTGCTTTTCGATGGCCCTGTCGATGATCCTTGGCGAAAGCAACCTGACGCCTGACAGCATCGAGACGAAAGCAGAGGTGCATTTGGAGCAGAAGGACGGTGGTTTCCACGTTCCCAAAGTGCATCTGACGGTCGAGGCGAAAATCCCCGGCGCGAGCCAAGAGGACTTTGACAAGGCCGCCAAGACCGCCAAAGAAAACTGCCCGATCTCCAAGCTGCTGACGGCTGAGATCACGATGGACGCCAAACTCGTCTAATCGCCGCAGATAGCACCGGGGCGCAGGCCATGGCCGCTTGCCCCCGGTCCCCCCGCTCCCCATATTGAGCGCATGATCCGCATAATCCCCATCCTTCTCGCCATTCTCTATGCGCTGGCGATGTACCGCTTTTCCGCTTGGCGCACGGCGCGAGAGTTGGATGCGAAGTCGACACCGTTGGTGGACCCCAAACTCAATGACATGAGCGCGAAGATGGCCAAGGCGCTCGATCTGCCGCGCATCAAGGTGCATCTTTATGAGATTGAGCCAGTCAATGGATTGGCCGCGCCGGATGGGCGTATTTTCATCACCCGAGGGTTCTATAATAAGTTCCGGCAAGGCGCTGTAACGGCTGAAGAATTGGCCAGCGTCATCGCGCACGAATTGGGCCATGTCGCCCTTGGCCATTCGCGGCGGCGGATGATTGATTTCTCTGGTCAGAACGCCCTGCGCACGGCGCTGGCGATGGTGCTGGGGCGGCTTATTCCCGGCATCGGCGTCTGGATCGCCAGCGGGCTGACCAGCCTGCTCGCGGCGCGGTTGTCGCGCAATGACGAATATGAGGCCGACGCCTATGCCGCGGCGCTGCTGACCAAGGCAGGTATCGGGATCGGCCCACAGATTTCCCTGTTTGAGAAGCTGGATGCGCTGAGCCAATCGGGGGGCAACCGTCCGCCTGCTTGGCTGCTCAGCCACCCCAAAACCGAAGAGCGCATCGAAAAGCTGCGCCAGATGCAGCTGCGGTGGGATGGGTAAGAGTTAGCCCAGAGCCTTTGCCAGACGCGGCAGGCGGGCTTTTTTAAGCAAGGCGCGCATGTGCCAGTCCTCGCCCGACAGCCGCCGTGCCTCTTGCAAGACCGCTTCGGCCACGGGGGCGACCAGTTCCGGGGTCGCTTGCCAAATGCCATGCAGATAGCTGTCGGGATCGGCGCGGCTCAGCCCCTCTTCGGCGAGGATCTGGCGTGGGAAGTCTTTGTTATTGAGCGTCAGGATTATATCAGCGCTGCTGGACACGGCGACAGCTAGCACGTGAATGTCATCCGCGTCTGGCAGCCACAGCCGTGCTTGCAACCCGGGGGCCGCGTCGCGCTCGGCCTGCGGCCAGTTGCTGCGCAACAGCGCAATCTCAGCCCGCGCCTGCGCTTCGCCCGCCGGGCCAAGCTTGATCGCCGCGCGCGCCCATTCTTCCAAAATACGCGCGGACCAGATCGGTTCAAACGCGCCCCCGCGCGCCACGCCGAGCACCATTTCGCGCATCACCGTGGGGTACAGCACGCAGGTGTCGATCAAAACGCGGGGGCGCGTCTGCATTACAGGCGGAAGAACAGCGACTTCAGGTAGCCGCTTTCCGCAAGCTGCGGCAGTTGCGGGTGGTCCGCCCCGGCGAAACCGGTGTGCAGCAGCATCGCACGCCGCCCGGCCCGGCCAATGCCGCGCACGGAGGCGGTGCGGAATTGGCCAAGGTCAGCGGCATGCGAGCAGGAACAAAGGCCCAGAATGCCGTTTTCCGCCACCAATTGCGCCGAAAGACGCGCAACACGCTCATAGGCGCGCAGACCCGCCTCGACCGCTTGGCGCGAGGGCGCAAAGGCAGGCGGATCGCAGATCACGACATCAAAGGTCTCGCCCTCATCGCGCAGGGCGGTGAGCACGTCGAAGGCATCGCCTTGGCGGGTGGCGAAACGGTCTTGCATGTTCATCGCGGCGGCACCGGCTTCGGCCAGCTCCAACGCAGGCGCGGAGCCGTCGACGGCCAGCGCTGAAGACGCGCCATTTGCCAGCGCCGCGAGGGAGAAGCCCCCAACATGGGCAAAGACATCCAGCACCCGTGCGCCGTTGCGCGCGAGATTGGCGGCAAAGGCATGGTTGGGGCGTTGGTCGTAGAACAGGCCGGTTTTCTGGCCACCGGTGAGGTCGGCCATATAAGTGGCACCATTCATCGGCACGGGCAGCGGGCCTTCGGGTGTGGTCCCAGCGAGCGTTGTCGAGGCATCGTCCAGCCCTTCCAGCTTGCGGGTTCGGCCAGCGGCGTTTTTCAGCACATTCGCCACACCAGTAACCGACTGCAGCGCGGCGACGAGTGGCGCGAGCAGCGTATCGGCCCAAGCGGCGTTGGGCTGGATCACGCAGGTGTCGCCAAAACGGTCGATGATGACGCCGGGCAAACCGTCGGCTTCGGCATGGATCAGGCGGTAGTAGGGCTGATCGTAAAGTTGGCTGCGCAGGGCAAGCGCGCGGGCGATGCGGGTCTCAAACCACGCTTGGTCGATCTCGGCTTCCGGGTCTTGGTCAAGCATCCGGGCGATGATCTTGGAGGTCGGATTGACCGCAACCAGCCCCATGGGCGTGCGGTTCTCATCCTCAAGCCGCGCCAGCGTGCCGGGGGCAAGGCCGCGCGTGCGGCGGTCGGTGACCAGTTCATTGGCATAGACCCAAGGAAAGCCGTGGCGGATGGCGCGGGCGTTGGCCTTGGGCAAAAGGCGCACCACGGAAAGTGTGGCGGGCTGCGGGGCGGAGGGGGTTTGGGGCGTTGTCATAGCGCCGTCGTACTGCTTTCGCGCGCTTTGGGAAAGAGGTTTCGCGACACCGGGCGGGCGATCAGTTGCGCGCCCTGCTCCGCCACCCGCCACGACGGCGCGGCGTGGTCATCGTCGCCTGCCCATCGCGCAGCACCTGCGTCATCGGATGCTCGGGGGCCGCAGGGCCGTAGCGGTCCAGCAAACCGCTGATGGCCGTGCCGCTGTCGCGTCCTTCGGGCAGACTTAGCGCCCAATCAAGAAAGATACTGCGGCACTCCGCAGGGCCGATCCCCTCCATCCGGTAGGATTCGCGGATCAGCCCCTTAGGGTCGTCGAGGTCCCGTTCGGTCATGACCCCTCCTGCGCCCGATCGGGCAACGCAGCGGCGATGATTTCGGCGGCGGTTGCGTAATCGGCCTCTACCTTAGCCTCCAAAGCGGGAAGATCATCACAGGCAAGCACCCGACAAAGAAAACTCGTTCCTGCCTGCCCTAACGCTGTGGCGTCCAATGGTTTGGCCGAAAGCAGGCGTTTGGCACAGATCAGGGTCCATGCGTTGGTATAGGCACTTGATAGTGCAGCCTCGGCATCTGCATCAATCACCCCTGCCGCGCGCGCAGCAGCAAGCCCTGCGTCGATCTCACGCGCGCCGGTGCCGCCGATCAGCGCGCCTGCTTGGGCGAAAAGTTCGATGTCCTGCAAGCGCCCCGCCCCGGTTTTGGCATCCAGCGGCCCGGTTGGGCTGCGCGCAGCGGCGATGCGCACGCGCATCTTTGCCACCTCGCCTAGCACCTTGTCGCGCGGTGCGGCGCGGCCCAGTATCTCTTCGCGCAATGCCTCCACGTCGTTCGCCAGCGCCTTTGGCCCCGCGATCACCCGCGCGCGGGTCAGTGCCAGATGCTCCCACACCCACGCCTGTTCTTTTTGATAGCTTTCAAAGCTGGCAAGGCTGGTGGCCACCGGCCCCTGATTGCCCGATGGCCGCAGCCGCATGTCGATGTCATAGAGCTTGCCCTGCGCCATCGGCGCGGTCATCGCCGTGATCATCGCCTGCGTCAGCCGGGCATAATAGGTGCGCGTGGCAAGGGGCCTGCGCCCGTCAGAACTGTCGACCCCATCGGCATCATAGATCACCAGCATGTCGAGGTCCGAGGTCGGTGTCAGCCGCCCGGCCCCGAGCGAGCCCATACCAAGGATCACCGCGCCGCGCCCCGGCGGCGGGCCATGGCGGCTGGCGAATTGATCGACAACCACGGGCCAGAGCGCCTGCAAAACGGCTTGGGCCAGTTCAGCATATTGTCGGCTGGCAGTGGCCGCGTCGATCAACCCGCGCAGCAGATGCACGCCGATGCGAAAGTGCCATTCGCGTGCCCAACGCCGGGTGCCGTCGAGCCGCAGCTCATAGTCTGCCTCTTGGGCCAGATGGTCTTGCAACATTTTGGTCAGCGTAGCTTGCCCCGGCCAATCCGAGAAGAAATCCCCGCCGATTACCGCATCAAACACGCCCGAATTGCGCGACAGATGCGTGGCCAGTGCGGGCGATGTCGCGACGATATCAACCAGCAGATCGCCCAGTTGCGGATTGGCCCGCAGCAGCGAGAACAGCTGCACCCCGGCTGGCAAACCCGAGAGGAACCCGTCGAAAGCCAAAAGCCCCTCATCCGGTTTGGCCGATTGCGCCAGACGGTCCAGCAGCAGCGGCTTTAACCGCCCGAAGATATCAGCCCCCCGTTCCGAGCGCAGCGCAGGGTAGCTGGGCCAACGGTCGAGCACCGAGGTGTCGAATTGATGCGCCGGGCGCGCGGCTTCAGGCTCTTCGCGGGTGGCGGCAAAAAAGCTTTCGATCAGATCGTGCACGGCCTGAAGGCGGCTGTGAAGCTCGCCCTGCAAGTCTTTGACATCCATATCCATCATACAGGCGAGACGTTCAAAATCCGCGTCGCTGCGGGGCAGCGTGTGGGTCTGGGCGTCTTGCACCATCTGCAATCGGTGCTCGACCGTGCGGTGCGCGCGGTAGTGATCGCTGAGTGTCTCGGCGACCGCGTCGGGCACCCAGCCCTTCTCGACCAGCACCTGCAATCCCGCCAGCGTCCCCCGGGGCCGCAGGTCCGGATCGCGGCCCCCGGCAATGAGTTGTCGGGTCTGAGTAAAGAACTCAATCTCGCGGATGCCGCCGCGGCCCAGCTTCATGTCATGCCCCGGCAGGGTGATCGGGCCGCCCAGACCTTTGTGTTCACGGATCGCCAGCCGCATGTCATGGGCATCTTGGATGGCGGCGAAATCCAGATGGCGGCGCCAGACGAAGGGGCGCAGCGATTGTAGGAATTTCTCTCCCGCTGCAATGTCACCCACCGCGGGACGTGCCTTGATATAGGCGGCACGCTCCCATGTGCGGCCCAAGCTTTCGTAGTAGCGCTCTGCCGCCTCCATCGCGATGCACACGGGGGTGACGGCAGGATCGGGACGCAGGCGCAAATCTGTTCGAAAGACATAGCCTTGGGCGGTGATATCGCTCAGCGTGCCTGACATGGCCCGGGTCGCTTTGACAAATGCGCTGCGGGCGGCGTGGAAATCATCGGGCTCGAAACGGCTCTCGTCGAAGACGCAGATGAGGTCGATGTCGGAGGAATAGTTCAGCTCCCGCGCGCCCATCTTGCCCATGGCAAAGACGACCATGCCCGCGCAATCGGCCAGATCGTCCATTGTCATACCGGGCAATTTCCCGCGTTTGATCTGGGCGGCAAGCCCCGCGCGAAGTGCTGCGCCACATGCCGCATCGGCGTAATCGGTCAGCGCGCCGGTCACTTCCTCCAGCGACCAAACCCCACCAAGATCGGCCAACGCGGTCAACAGCGCCATGCGCCGCTTGCCCTGCCGCAGCCCATCGGACAGACGGTCAGGCGCAAATTCTGCTGCCGCGTCTCGGTTGGCCGCAAGCGCCGCTTCAGGGTTCTCTACAGCCTGCGTAAGCCAATCGGCTTCCTTCTCTAAAAGGGCCATAAGATAGGGCGCGGTAGAGGCGGCAGCCGAGACCATATCGCGCAAGTCTGGTGCGAGATCAGGCAAAAGTGCCGCCGCATCCTGCGCGCGTTCGCGGTGGTAAATGCGGGGGGAACGGGTGATCCGTGCGGCAAGTGATTGGTCTGTCATGGGGCCAGCTTTGCGGGCTGATCCGCTTGGCGTCAATGGGGGTTGCAGCAAGGCGCGGCCTTGGTAGGACGTTGACCAGCGCCCCGCCACGGGGGCCGAGCAGTCGAGGGTAGGAAATGAGCAAGAGTTTGAAACGGGTCCGCGCGACACTTGAGGCCGCTGGGGTCACGCCCGATATCCGCGAGACGGCACTGGCGCGCACGGCGGTTGATGCGGCTACCGCACTAGGTTGCGACGTCGATCAGATCGCGAAATCCATCGTGCTGCGCGGCGAAAACAGTGGCGAGGCGTTGCTATTCATTACCGCAGGTGCGCAGCAGGTTGATCTGGCCCGCGCCGCTGCGCTGGCTGGAGAACCCTTGGGTAAGGCAGATGCCGCGCTGATCCGCGCACAAACCGGTTTTGCCATCGGGGGTGTCGCCCCCTTGGGCCATCTCACCCCACCCCGCGCGTGGTTTGACCGCAGCCTTCTGAAATTCCCGCTTGTTTGGGCCGCTGCAGGCACACCGCATCATGTATTCTGCCTTGGGCCCCAAGAAATGGCGCAGCTTTCAGATGCCCAAGTCTCTGACTTCGCTGTTAAAAACTGACCAATGTAAAAAACATTCACATTACCCCTTGCGAAACAGGCCCGGCGTGCCGATCTATTTAATGTGAAAGACATTCACATCATTCGAAACGCCCGGGCCGGCGACAGGCCCGTCACGAACCGAAAGGCTCTAAAATGACGACAGTGACCACCGACCCGACCTATGGCAGCCGCGGCAACTGGTTTGCCCGCACTGAAAGCTGGATGGACGCCCGCGGCAAAGGCGCTTGGATCGCCGCCATGGTGCTTGGCTTTATCTTCTTCTGGCCTGTTGGCCTCGCCCTTCTTGCCTATATGATATGGAGCAAACGCATGTTCACTTCGAAATCCTGCGCCCGCAAATCCAGCCGCGTGATGATGTCGCGCAGCACCGGCAACAGCGCCTTTGACGCCTATAAGGCCGACACGCTGCGCCGTCTGGAGGAGGAACAGGGCAATTTCGAAGCCTTCCTTGAGCGTCTGCGCGAAGCCAAAGACAAGGCAGAGTTTGACCAGTTCATGAACGACCGCGCCAAGCAGGACGATACGCCCACCAGCGCGTAACTCCCTCCAGCCCCCGCCTTCCGGCCCCGCGCCGGGAGGCCTTTTGCAGGACATGATATGACCCAGACCCCTGACCCCGATCTTCACCCGCAATTCTATGACGGAATCGCTGGCAAGCGCCTGTTGGCTTGGATCATTGATGTGGTCCTGATCGTCGGCTTTTGCTTGCTTATTTTGCCGTTCACGGCCTTTACCGCGCTGTTTTTCTTTCCCTTCCTCATGTTGGTGGTTGGCTTTGCCTACCGCGTGGCGACGCTGACCAGTGGCTCGGCCACATGGGGGATGCGCTTGATGGCGATGGAGCTGCGCGACCACCGCGACCGGCCCTTTGATTTCATGACCGCGCTGCTACACACTATCGGCTATTCGCTGTCGATGACGGTCACGATCATTCAAGTCGTCTCTGCGGTTTTGATCTGCACCACTGCGCGGCGTCAGAGCCTCACAGATATGGCGCTTGGCACCGTGCCGGTGAACCGCCGCCTTAGCCGCTAGGCGCTCACGCAGATTTGCTCTTGGCGCAACGGGGGCAGGTTGATAGCATCGCGCGATCAATGCTGGAAACCCATGCGACATACACTGCCTTTGACACCGCAATTTTATGTCACAGCGCCGCAGCCCTGCCCCTATCTGGAGGGCCGGATGGAGCGCAAGCTGTTCACTGCTCTGCAGGGGGAGAATGCTGCACGCCTAAATGACAGCCTGTCGAGCCAAGGGTTCCGCCGCTCTCAAAACGTGCTGTACCGCCCCTCTTGTTCCGATTGCGCCGCCTGCCTTTCGGCGCGGATTGATGTCGCAGCGTTCCGCCCCAGCAAAAGCCAGCGCCGCATCATAAACCGTAATGCGAGACTTGAGCGCCGTGCCACCTCACCTTGGGCCACGGAAGAGCAATATGACCTCTTCCGCAGTTACCTCGACAGTCGCCATGCGGATGGCGGCATGGCCGATATGGATGTCTTTGAATTCGCTGCAATGATCGAAGAAACCCCGATCCGCAGCCGGGTCATTGAATATACCGATCCCGAGGCCGATGACGCATTGGTCGGTGTCTGCCTGACCGATGTCTTAGGCGACGGGGTGAGCATGGTCTATTCCTTCTACACCCCAGATCGTCCGCGCAATGGCTTGGGCAATTATATCATCCTTGACCATATCGAGATCGCCCGTGCTGCCGGCCTGCCCTATGTCTACCTAGGCTATTGGGTGCCGGGCAGCCAGAAGATGGGCTATAAGGCGAAATTCTCGGGGCTTGAGGTCTATATGGGCGGGCATTGGCAAAAGATGCGCGATCCTGAACGGTTTGTGCCTGACCAGCACCCGCTGAGCAATGATCCAATCGCTGAGCAAGTCGCCAATATCACCCTGCCGGACGTCAGCCCGCGCTGAAGCTTTCTGATTTCGCAATGACAAGAGCGGCGGTCTTTTTGGGCTGTGGCCCCTTCGAGCGCGCCTTTACGCCCGAACCAATTCGGTAAAAATACGCTCAGAGCCAAAATTCTTTCCAAATATGTCCCAAAAACGCCCATCCCAGAAATAAAACATCATTTAATACCCTGCCAAGTCCAAGGTTTTTGCCATTTCACTGTTGACGCCCCTCTTTAGCCCTCATAATCTCACGCCACGCTAAGAGGACCCTGAGATGATAGACCTAGTCATTATTGTAGGACACACGCGCATGGGCCGGTAACGGTTAACCATAATCTCTCCCATGCGCCCCCGTCAGACCGGGGGTTTTTTTATGCCAAACGCCAACAACCTGCCTTACGGAGCACCTAAGATGAAACGCCAGATGACCGGAGCGAAAATGATCGTTCAAGCCCTGATTGACCAGGGTGTGGACACCGTCTTTGGATATCCCGGTGGCGCGGTGCTACCGATTTACGACGAGGTCTTTCAGCAGAACTCGATCAAACACGTATTGGTGCGCCACGAGCAAGGTGCGGTTCATGCTGCCGAAGGCTATGCCCGCTCAACCGGTAAACCCGGTGTTGTGCTGGTGACCTCCGGCCCCGGTGCGACCAACGCGGTCACTGGCCTGACCGACGCATTGCTCGACTCGATCCCGCTGGTGGTGCTGACAGGTCAAGTGCCAACGTTCATGATCGGCTCGGATGCGTTTCAAGAGGCCGACACCGTGGGCATCACCCGCCCCTGCACCAAGCACAACTGGCTGGTAAAAGAGACCGACAACCTTGGCGCGACCCTGCATGAGGCATTCCACGTCGCCACCCATGGCCGCCCCGGCCCGGTGCTGATCGACATTCCGAAAGACGTGCAATTCGCCACCGGTCACTACGAGTCCCCCAAACCCTCTACCTCGCGCTACCAGCCGCAGGTCAAGGGCGACATGGCCGAGATCACCGAACTTGTGGCCGCGATGGAGACCGCGAAGCGCCCGATTTTCTACACCGGCGGCGGGGTCATCAACTCTGGCCCGGCGGCGAGCCAACTGTTGTGCGAATTGGTTGAGGCCACGGGTTTCCCCATCACCTCGACGCTCATGGGCCTTGGCGCCTACCCCGCGTCGGGCGACAAATGGCTGGGCATGTTGGGGATGCACGGACTTTACGAAGCTAACATGGCGATGCATGACTGCGACCTGATGATCAACATCGGCGCGCGTTTTGATGACCGGATCACCGGCGTCATCGACAGCTTTAGTCCCAAATCCACCAAGGCGCATATCGACATCGACCCCTCGTCGATCAACAAAGTAATCCGCATCGACATTCCGATTGTCGGTGACGTGGGCCATGTGTTGGAAGACCTGTTGAAGGTCTGGAAATCGCGCGGCCGCAAGACCAACAGCGAAGGGCTCGCCAAATGGTGGTCTAAGATCGAAGAATGGCGCGCGAAAGATTGCCTGAAGTTCACCCAATCCGGCAAGGTCATCAAACCGCAGTACGCCCTGTCGCGGCTTGAAGCGCTGACCAAAGACCACGACCGCTATATCACGACCGAAGTGGGCCAACACCAGATGTGGGCCGCGCAGTACCTCAATTTTGAAGAGCCGAACCGCTGGATGACCTCAGGCGGTTTGGGCACCATGGGCTACGGCTTTCCCGCCTCGATCGGTGTGCAGATGGCGCATCCTGAAAGCCTTGTGATCAATGTGGCGGGCGAAGCGTCTTGGCTGATGAACATGCAAGAGATGGGCACGGCGATGCAATTCGGCCTGCCAGTGAAACAGTTCATCCTGAACAACGAACGCCTTGGCATGGTGCGCCAGTGGCAAGAACTGCTGCACGGCGAGCGCTATTCGCAAAGCTGGTCCGAAGCCCTCCCCGACTTCGTGAAATTGGCCGAAGCCTTTGGTGCCAAAGGGATCATCTGCTCCGATCCCGATGACCTCGACGACGCGATCATGGAGATGATCAACTATGACGGGCCGGTGATCTTTGACTGCCTGGTTGAGAAGCATGAAAACTGCTTCCCGATGATCCCCTCAGGCAAAGCACATAACGAGATGCTGCTGCCGGGTGATCATGAGACCCAAGGTGTGATCGATGCAAAAGGCTCAGTGCTGGTGTGACCCGTTTTCTTTCAAAGAAAACGACCGGGAGTTTTCGAAAAATTCCTGCAGCTGGATAGAAGGACAAAGACATGGCAGCTCTGAAAATCAAAAAAGGTGCGACCTCGCATTCCGCCTATAACCTACGGCCCAACTTCTCGGATGTGGTCGAAAAACACACGCTGGCGGTGCTGGTCGAAAACGAACCCGGTGCACTGGCGCGGGTGATCGGCCTGTTCTCGGGTCGTGGCTATAACATCGACAGTCTGACCGTGGCCGAGGTCGACCACACCGGGCATCTGTCGCGCATCACCATCGTGACCAGCGGCACACCGCAGGTGATTGAGCAGATCAAGGCGCAGGTGGGTCGGATCGTGCCGGTGCATGAGGTGCATGACCTCACCGTCGAAGGCCCGAGCGTCGAGCGTGAGTTGGCAATGTTCAAGGTTGTCTGCAAAGGCGAGCACCGGGTTGAGGCACTGCGTCTGGCAGATATCTTCCGCGTCAATGTGGTTGATAGCACGCTCGAAAGCTTTGTGTTCGAGATCACCGGAGCCCCGGAGAAAATCGATGCCTTTGCAGAGTTGATGCGCCCCCTTGGCCTTGTCGATGTGGCGCGCACCGGCGTTGCCGCCCTCGCCCGCGGCATCTAACCCTCGGTTCCGGTTTATTGCTGGGCTGCGCGTAATCGGTGCGGCCCGGCTTTTTTTATGAAGGGAATAATCTGCGCAGTCATGTGCGGAGTGTCCGGCTTGTCTCGCGTGGCGGTCGTCTTGCCATCGTTGCGCAGCGCCTCTGGCAGATGGGTGCCCGCGCGTCCTTGAACAAGTTGCGGGGTATCCGCGATGCGCAATTTCCGGTGAACTGAAACATTGAACTGAACCAAATCGCCGGTATCAAATTCGGCGCTGCCGCCAACCCGCGCCGCCGGCACTTCGTAATAAGCCAGATCGCCTTGATCTTCGCACCAGAAGACTGCTTTTCCAGCGCTATTATCGCTCCACAGAACCACACCAATCATAGTACCCCCCGCTTTCGATTGCTGACTCTCATTCTGCGACAATCGAAAGCGGTAAAACATAGGTTAAGATGCAACGTGCGCTTGCATTTTGTGACGGTTCCAGTAGGGTCAGACCCAAGTTTGCGTCACAGCTGACGCGCTTTAGCATCAGACTGTTAAGAAACGCGCCAGCAACAGCCTTTACACGTGGCTGCGACGAAACTCAGAACGAGGCAGAATGTCCGCACCTAACCGCTCCCCTTCAGAGCTCCGCAGTATGTTTGGCGCTAATCTGCGGCAGCTGGCAGCCGATCACCCCTCGATATCAGAGCTTGCACGCAAGCTTGGGATCAACCGCACACAGTTCAACCGCTACCTATCGGGTGAAAGCTTCCCCCGGCCTGATGTGTTAGCGCGCATCTGTCGTTTCTTTAAGATCGACGCGCGGGTATTGTTGGAACCGGTCACAGAGATTTCGCTAGACCAAGATCCAATTAACAATACGTTTCTGCGCGATTTTCTGGGCACCGGGGTTCAAAACGTACCCGAGGCGGACTTTCCCAGCGGTTTCTATCGTTTCGCGCGGCGGTCTTTCTTGGATCATGACAGGTTCGTCACCGGCGTGGTTTACGTTGCACGGTACGGCAGCAACACCTTCCTACGCGGATATGAAAGCGCCCGGTCACTGCGTGAGCAGGGATTGCCCACCAGCCCTGCAGCACGGGAATATCGCGGGATCGTATCACAGCAGGAGAACGGCGTTTCTATTGTGGTTTCGCGCCGCAGAACGCTGACTGGATCGTTCAACTATCTGAACCGTGTGGCCTCTTTCGAGAATAACTTTTGGGTGGGCTATGTGACGCGAACCGCCCCTGAAAGTGCCGCTGGAACACGGGTCACACGGTTGAGCTATGAATATATCGGCAATGATCCCAAGACGGTTCTGCCCGCTGCGCGTTTGGCGGGGTTCATCAGCATCGACGCGTTGATGCCCTATCACCGTCGCCTGCTTCAGCCCGACGCGCCGTTTAACTGACCCGCCTCACAGTTGCGGCGGTCGTGCCTGCGGATAGCCCGTCGCCTTATGCCAGCCCTGCGCCAATTGCAGCAATCGCGCATCGCTGCCGCGTTTGCCAATCAATTGCAGCCCCAAAGGCAAGCCACGCGGACCAAAACCTGCGGGGACGTTCACCACCGGCAGACCGATGAGGCTTGCTGGCACCACCACCTGCATCCAGCGATGGTAGGTATCCATCGGCTGACCATTGATCTCAGTCGGGTGCACTTGCTCAACATCAAAGGGCCAGACCTGCGCCGAGGGCAGAACCAGAACGTCGACCTTCTCAAACAAAGCATGTGCCGCGCGGAACCAATCAGACCGGATGCTGCTAGCGCGCTGGATATCGGCGGCCGAAAACCCCTGCCCCCGCGCGACCTCCCATTGCGCTGCAGGTTTTAACCCGTTCCGCCGCGCGGGATCGTCGTAGATTGCCCCCAAGGAAGCCGCCACGGCAAAGGACCGCAACGTGATCCAGCTTTCCCACATGGCATCTGCATCAAAGGGCGCGGCGATGGGCGTGACCTCATGCCCCAGCCCGGTCAGACGGCTCAACGCGACTTCGCTCAGGTCAATAATCCCCGGCGCGCAGGGGAAAGCACCGCCCCAATCGCCCAGCCAGCCCACACGCTGCGCGGGCAGCGCGGCGTCGATTTCTGGCGCCGTATCTGGGCCGGAGTGTGTCAGCGGTTGGCGCGGGTCCGCGCCGCGCATCACATCCAGCAGGGCGGCGAGGTCACGCGGGCTGCGCGCCATCGGCCCCAAGGTCGCAAGCTGATGCAAAAACAGATCGCCGCCATCGTCGGAGGGCACGCTGCCCCATGTGGGCCGCATCCCGTAGACGTTGTTCCAGCCCGCGGGGTTGCGCAGCGAGCCCATCATGTCAGAACCGTCCGCCACCGCGACCAACCGCGCCGCCAGCGCCGCCGCCGCCCCGCCTGAGGATCCACCTGCCGAGCGGCTCAGGTCATAAGGATTGCGGGTCGCGCCATGGACCGGGTTGAAGGTATGGCTGCCAAGGCCAAACTCTGGGGTGTTGGTTTTGCCGATGAAAATTGCCCCCGCCGCGCGGAGCCGCGCAACGGCGGGATGATCTCGCGTTGCTGGTTCTAGGCCAAAAAGGGGCGACCCTTGAGAGGTTGGTAGCCCTTCAGCATCCGCCAGGTCCTTGATCGCCATGGGGATCCCATGCAGCCAGCCTTTACAGGGGCTCGCATCCGCCGCCTGCGCCTCGGCCAAGAGCGTGTCACGGTCGCCCAGCGACACGATGGCGTTCACCTTGCCATTCACCGCCTCGATCCGAGCCAGCGTCGCCTGCATCAGCTCAACCGCAGAAATCCTGCGCGCGGCCAGCGCCTCGGACAGGTCCGAAGCGTCCCAATCTAGTAAATCCATCATGCCCCCCTTTGCTGCGTATCATCCATGAAGGGGGACGGCGCGGCTCAGTCGCCCTGCGCCTCAGCCCGGCTTTTGCCAGCAACGGCCAACGCCAGCGTCGCACCCATCAGCCCATCAAGATCACCGTCCAGAACGCCCTTGGTGTCCGATGTCTCGTAATTGGTGCGCAGGTCTTTGACCATTTGGTAGGGCTGGAGCACGTAGGAGCGGATCTGGTTGCCCCAGCCCGCATCGCCCGCGTTCTCATGCGCCTCGTTAACCAGCGCTGAGCGCTTGTCCAACTCCATCTGATAGAGCCGCGACTTCAACGCTTTCATGGCGATGTCACGGTTCTGGTGCTGCGACTTCTCCGAAGAAGTTACAACGATCCCGGTGGGATGGTGTGTGATCCGCACCGCCGAGTCGGTGGTGTTAACGTGCTGACCGCCCGCGCCGGACGACCGATAGGTGTCGATGCGGATATCAGAGGGGTTCACCTCGATCTCAATGTTATCATCGACCACGGGGTAGACTTTAACAGAGGTGAAGGAGGTGTGCCGCTTGGCCGCCGAGTCGAAGGGCGAGATGCGCACCAAACGGTGCACGCCGCTCTCGGACTTCAGCCAGCCGTAGGCGTTATGCCCTTCGATCTTATAGGTCGCGGATTTGATCCCCGCCTCTTCGCCTGCGCTTTCAGCCTGAAGATCGACCTTATAGCCCTTCTTCTCGGCCCAGCGGACGTACATCCGCGCCAACATGCTGGCCCAGTCGCAGCTTTCGGTGCCGCCCGCGCCGGAGTTGATCTCTAGGAACGTATCGTTGCTGTCGGCCTCGCCGTTCAGCAGCGCCTCGAGTTCTTTTTGCGCGGCGGTTGCGGCCAGGGATTTCAGCGCGACTTCGGCCTCTTTGATGACCTCCTCATCGCCTTCCATCTCGCCCAATTCGATCAGCTCAACATTGTCGGCAAGCTCTTGTTTGATGCCTTCATAGGTGTCGATGGCATCCACCAGCGACTGCCGTTCGCGCATCAGTTTCTGCGCGGCGTCGGGGTTGTCCCAAAGGTTCGGGTCTTCGACGCGGGCGTTGAATTCTTCCAGCCGGTAAGGCGCGGTCTCCACATCCAGTCGCTGGGCCAGCAATTCCAGCGATTTGCTGATCTGGTCCGCGGTATTCTGTGCCTCTGCGCGCATGTGTGCCTGCCTTTGATAAGTAATGCGGCCCCGAATACCGGAGCCGCATGAGAGATAGACCAGCGCGCCCGCGGCGACAAGTAGGCTGCCACCGCGGCGCGCAGGATGAAAGGTTAGTAAAGACCGCCCGAGCTCAGCGTACCAAAGCTCGCTTTAGGACCAACGGTTGCCTTCTTGCCAGTCGATGTGGTGACCTGACGCGAAGATGATGCCGCAGCGCCGCCCAGTTCCTCGACCAGTGGCAGATCAGCGCCCATGGCAAAGCCCCCATCGAAGGAAATGCCGAACAGGGGCTCTTCGCCGTCGCGGAAACATTCAGAAACCACATTGCCGCCCGAGGCGCCGTCGCTCAGACGTGCGCCGGTGAAACGGTCGATCTTAATAAAGCGGCACTGCTCGGGGACTTTGAAGTCACCACCACCGTATTTCTTGATCGCTTGGCTCATGAAGTTTTGAAAGACCGGCGCACAGAGCCTGCCACCGCCGGCACCCCGACCCATCGGGCGCGGCGTGTCATAGCCAATGTAGCAGCCCGCCACGACATTCGACGAAAAGCCCACGAACCAAGCGTCTTTTTCGTCGTTTGTGGTGCCGGTTTTGCCGGCGATCGGTACGGGTAGATTGATGGCGTTACGCGCCGTGCCGCGCTCAACCACGCCCCGCATCATGGAGGTCAGCTGGTATGCCGTTACCGGATCCATGACCCGCTCACGATTGGAAATGATCCGTGGTGCTTCGCCGGGCGCGAGGTTTATTTGCTCACAGTCGTAGCACTTGCGCTGGTCATGTTGATAAACGGTGCGGCCATAGCGGTCCTGCACCCGGTCTACCAATGTGGGCTGCACCCGCTCACCACCATTGGCGAACATCGCATAGGCCGAAACCATCTGATAAAGCGTGGTTTCCTGACTGCCAAGCGCGTTGGACAACAAGGGGGCCAGATCGTCATAGACGCCGAAACGCTCCGCATAGCTGCCGACGACATCCATGCCGACCTCTTGGGCCAAACGGATGGTCATCAGGTTGCGCGACTGTTCGATCCCGGTGCGCAAAGGCGTGGGGCCGTAAAACTTATGCGATGCGTTCTGCGGGCGCCAAACACCCTGCGGTGTGTCAATCTCAATCGGCGCGTCCACAACGATGGTCGCGGGGCTGTAGCCACTGTCGAGCGCTGAGGCATAGACAAAGGGTTTAAAGCTCGACCCCGGCTGGCGTTTCGCTTGCGTTGAGCGGTTGAATACGCTCGCCTGATAGGAGAACCCGCCCTGCATCGCGATCACACGTCCGGTGTGCACATCCATCGCTACGAAGCCGCCCTGCACTTCTGGCACCTGTCGCAGGGTCCAGCGGATGAATGATCCGTCGCTGTCAGCGGTCATGCGGCGCACCAACACCACTTCGCCCACCTCAAGCAGATCACCGGCAACCTGAGCTTTGGGCCCAAGTTTGCCGTCGTCCAACCGCTTGCGCGCCCATTGCACGTCTTTGGCGGGGATCCAGTGCCCGTCTTCGTCTTCGTCGACCCCTTCGATACCGATCCGGGCGTCGCTTGCCCCGACTTCAAGCACCACCGCCGGATACCATTGGTTTTCCAGATCAATATCACGCGGCACCCGCAGGTCCGCGAGGGCGGCGCGCCATTTCTCTTCGCTGGTCAACTGCTCGGCTGGGATGTCAAACCGCGTGCCGCGCCAGATGCCCTGCCCGCGGTCATATTGCTCTAGTTGCCCGCGCAGCGCGTTGGCGGCGATGGGCTGCATCTCGTTGTCGATGGTCGCCCGTACGGTCAGACCGCCGGTAAAGAACTCACCCTCGCCGAAATCCTCGCTCAGCTGGCGGCGGATTTCATCAGTGAAGTAATCGCGCGGCGGCAGTTCGGCTTTAAAGCTTCCGAAGTCGCCATTCTGGACCGAGCGCAGCGGCAGTGCGACTTCGGTTTCATAGACCGCCTCAGAGATATAGCCGTTTTCTTTCATTTCGCGCAGCACGAAGTTCCGCCGGGCCAGCAGCCGATCCTTACGGCGCACCGGGTGATAATCCGACGGCGCTTTGGGCAGCGAGGCAAGGAAGGCCGCCTCATGCGGGTCCAATTCGCTCAGCGTTTTGTTGAAATAGGTCTGGCTGGCGGCGGCCACGCCATAGGAGTTCTGGCCGAGGAAAATCTCGTTGAGATACAGCTCAAGGATCTTCTCTTTGCTCAGCGTCTCTTCGATCCGGGTGGCAAGGATGATTTCCTTGATTTTACGCTCTGCCCGCCGATCGCCGGAGAGCAGGAAGTTCTTCATCACCTGCTGGGTGATGGTCGACGCACCGCGCACGTCGCGCCCACGGGATTTCACCGCGTCCACCGCAGCCGCGCCAATGCCGCGCAAATCGTAACCTTCGTGGGTGTAGAAATTCTTGTCTTCCGCCGAGATGAACGCCTGTTTCACCAGATCGGGGATGGTGTTCGCTGGCGCGAAAAGGCGGCGTTCTTTAGCGAATTCGTCAATCAAACGGCCCTGGCCCGAATAGATCCGGCTGATCGTTGGCGGCGTATATTGCGCCAGCGACTCGTGGCTGGGCAGATCCCGGCCATACATCCAGAACACCGCGCCGATGGTCAAAGCCACCATGCCGACGCTCAGGGTCAGGGTGGTAAAAATACCCCCGAAAAAGGACATGACAAATCGAAACACGCGCGCGGACCACCATTGGCTAGGGACAGTTCCGAGCCTATACAGGAAGCACCGGCTCGGGTCAAAACACATGGCCGCCAGCGGGGGGCGAATGTCCGCCCATTGGCAAACCGGCAACCTTTCGCGATTTTACTTTCTGATCAAGGGCTTGAGCGCCGCATCCTGATCGCGCCATGTAACAATCGCGTCGGCCATGGCGGTTACCATCGACGCGCGCCAAACCGGATCGCGCAGATTGGTTAAATCCCGCGTGGAGCTCAGAAACCCCACCTCGACCAGAACCGAAGGAATATCCGCAGATTTCAGCACAGAGAACCCGGCGCGCCGCAGCGGTCGACCGTTCATCGGCCCACCTGCCCCGCGCATGCCTTCGACCAACACTTTGGCCAAGGCTTCTGAGCGTGGCTCAGTTTCTTGGCGCGCAAGATCGAGCAGGATCCCCGCCACTTGGTCGTCAGACCCCGTCAGATCAGCGCCTGCGATAATGTCAGACCGGTCGTGCCGCGCGGCTAGATGTTCGGTGGCCACATCGCTGGCATCGTCTGAGAGGGTATAGACCGTGGCCCCGCTCGCCCCGCCTTGCGACAGACTGTCGGCATGGAGCGAGATGAAGAGATCGGCCTCGGCCTGATGGGCAATCGCAACCCGGTGCTCCAGCGCGACAAAAAGGTCATCGTCACGTGTGAGCAGCACTTCCACCCCCTTACGGCGCAGCGCATCACGCAGGTCGCGGGCGAAATTCAGCATCAAGTCTTTTTCATCCAGCCCCTCGCGCTGTGCACCGGGGTCGATCCCCCCATGACCGGGGTCCAGCACGACGGTGAAGATGTCTTTGCCCGCAACCGGGGGTTTCGGCGGCGCGGTGAGTGCGGTCGTCCAATCGGGGTCAATGGGCACACCCGCGGCTTTGGCAAAGACCTCGGCGTCGACAGATTCCAGCGTGATCTCAAGCCGTGCCTTACCGCTGGCGGCGTCAACCGGCATGCCGATTTCTGCGGGCACCATCGGCTCGGCCAAATCGGCGACCAGCCGCGACCAACCGGGTTGAAACGCGCCATACCGCAGGGCAGAGATGCGACCGGGCTTGGCCAATAGATCGCCGCGCGCCACCTCACTCCAGTCCGCCTCACGGAAGTCAACGATTAGCCGCGCGGGGTCGTCCAGCAGGAAGACGCGGAAAGGCACGCCTTGGCTTAGCGCCACGGTTAGGTCAGTCTTGCCGAACCAACCGTCTTTCACGGTGCTCTCCACCGGATCGACCCGTGCCAACGCGGTCAATTCCTGCGCCGCTAGCCCGCCCGGCGCTGCACAGGCCAGCGCCACTGCCAGACCCTTTAGAACTGCCCGCATGTTTCTTCACCCTGCTCTTTTTCGGTCTTCTACCAGTTGCCGCGCGGGCAAACCAGCGCTCAGCGTGCGGCCATGAAGGCTTTGAGCCGGGCGATGCCCTCTTCCATATCCGATGTGCTGCGCGCATAGGAAAAGCGCAGCGTCTTATGCCCCCGCGCCGGGTCAAAATCGAGGCCGGGTGTCACGGCAACGCCTGCCTTGTCGAGGATCTCTGCGGCGAAGGCGCGGCTGTCATCCGTAAAGCGTGATACATCGGCATAGACGTAGAACGCCCCATCCGGCGGCGCGATGTCGGTGAAACCGGCTTCCTTCAGCCCGTCGATCATCAAATCGCGGTTGCGGCGATAGACGGCTAGGTTGGCCTGCAACTCATCATCACAGTCCATTGCCGCCAGTGCGGCGATTTGGCTGGCATGAGGCGCGCAAATGAACATGTTCTGGGCGATCCGCTCAACCACGCGCACCTGATCTTCGGGCACCACCATCCAGCCGACGCGCCAGCCGGTCATCGAGAAATACTTGGAGAATGAATTAATCACATAACAGTCATCGGTGACCTCAAGCGCGGTCACGGCCTTCTTGTCATATTCGATGCCGTGATAAATCTCGTCCGAGATGAAGGACATCTCATTGGCCGAGCAGGCGTCGGTCAGCGCATTCAGCGCAGGCTTGTCGAGCATCGTGCCAGAGGGATTGGCGGGCGAGGCCACCAACAACCCGCGCAGGTCTTCGCCCGCGAAGTCCGCCGCGACGGGCTGGTAGCGGTTTTCGGGCGCAGCGGGCAGATCGACCGGCTGCATTCCCAAGGCGCGCAGAATTTGGCGGTAGCTCGGATAGCCTGGCGCGCCGATGCCGACCCGATCACCGGAATCGAACAGCGCGGTGAACGCCAGCAGGAAACCGCCCGAAGAGCCGGGCGTGATGACCACCCGCGCCGGGTCCAGATCGACGTTATACCATTCGCCATACATCTGCGCGATGCGCTTGCGCAGCGCAGGCAACCCAAGCGCCACGGTATAGCCAAGCGCGCCCTCTCCCATCGCCTTGGTCAGCGCCTCGGCAGCCCCCTTTGGCGCACCTGTGCCGGGCTGGCCGACCTCCATGTGAATGATGTGGCGGCCTGCTTCTTCGGCGGCGGTTGCGGCCTGCATCACGTCCATCACGATAAAGGGATCGACGGCGGACCTTGTTGAATTGCGCATGGGCTTGCTCCTACTCTCGGCATATGCTTTCACCGTGCCTGATGCCGGGCGTCAACCCTTGGCCCCTATTTCGCAGCTTTACCGAAAGGACCGCCCATGTTCACCCGCCTCATAGCCCCCGCCTTTGCCAGCGCGCTGGCCCTCGCCGCCCCTGCTGGCGCGATGGACCTGACCGAATTGACCGACGCTGAACGCGCACAGTTCCGCGCCGAGGTCCGTGCCTATTTGATGGAAAACCCCGAGGTGATCCTGCAAGCGGTAGAGCAGATGCAGAACAATCAGGCCCAAGCGCAAATGCAGGCGGATTTCGACCTTGTTAGCGCCAATGCAGATGCAATTTTTGACGACGGCTATTCTTGGGTTGGTGGCAACCCGGATGGCGATATCACGTTGGTCGAATTCCTTGATTACCGCTGTGGCTATTGCAAACGCGCCCATGGCGAAGTGGCCAAGCTTTTGGAAACTGATGGCAATATCAAGCTGATCGTCAAAGAATTTCCGATCTTGGGTGAGCAATCTATGCTGGCCTCGCGCTTTGCCGTGGCGACCAAACAGGTTGCGGGCGGTGACGCATACAAGCAGCTGAACGATGCGCTGATGGCCTTCAATGGCGAGGTTTCCATGCCCGCCCTGCGCCGCTTGGGCGAAAGCTTTGATCTGGATGTCGCGGCGATTGAGGCTGAAATGGGCAGCGAAGCAGTCGCCCAAGAGATCGCCACCACCCGCGCGCTGGCGGAAAAGCTACAGATCACCGGGACGCCTACGTTCGTCATGCAGGATGAAATGCTGCGCGGCTACCTGCCTTACGATCAAATGATGGCACTCGTGGAAGAAAAGCGCGGTTAAAATGCGCGCAATTGTGGTTTTGGCCGCGCTCGCGCTGGCCATGCCCGCCAAAGCAAATGACTTCAGCGCGCTTGGCCCAACCGAGCGCGCTGCACTAGACGCCGAGTTGCGCGCGGCAATATTGGCCAGTGGGGATGTGATTGCAGACGCGCTGGCGGGACCGCAGCCTGCGCAGTCGGAAATGCGGCAATACATTCAAGATGATCTAAGCTTGCTTGAACGGCTGGCTCCCGACCTGTTGGAAGGTCATGCGGTAGCGCTGTTCACCTCACCCGATTGCAGCACCTGCACCGTAGCAATCAGTGAACTAAATGAAATATCAACGCGTTACGGGGCTACCTTCATCTTACACGACCTCAGCGCGCCACAAGCGGCCGGATGGGCCGAAGCCCTTGGATTGAGCGAAGCCCCTTTCTATGTCCTGCCAGACATGGTGCTTAGGGGACATATGCCAGCTGTCGTCTTAGCGCGCTACCTGACCCGTTAAGTTAAGGCGCTGCATTAAGAAGATGGCGTAACCCACTATTCTGCAGCGGTTTTTGCCTCTTCCGCCTCAAGCACAGCAGCGCGTTCTTCGACCTGCTCAACAATATGGTCGATCATGCCTTCATTGCCGAGCTTGTGGCTCTGCTTGCCCGCAAGATAGACCATGCCGGAGCCCGCCCCACCGCCGGTGAAACCCACGTCAGTCATCAGCGCTTCGCCGGGGCCATTCACCACACAGCCAATGATACTGAGGCTCATCGGCGTCTTGATATGCTCCAGCCGCTTCTCCAACGCCTCGACGGTCTTGATTACGTCAAACCCCTGCCGCGCGCAGGAGGGGCAAGAAATGATGTTCACGCCCCGGTGGCGCAGACCGAGCGATTTGAGAATTTCGTAACCAACCTTCACCTCTTCGACAGGGTCAGCCGACAGGGAAACGCGGATCGTATCGCCGATGCCGCTCCACAGCAGATTACCCAGTCCGATGGCCGACTTGATCGTGCCCGACATCAGCCCACCCGCCTCTGTAATGCCAAGGTGGATGGGGGCGTCGGTGGCGTCGGCGAGCTGCTGGTAGGCAGCGGCGGCCATAAAAACGTCAGACGCTTTGCAAGAGATTTTGAATTCGTGAAAGTCGTTATCTTGCAGAATTTTGATGTGATCCAACCCGCTTTCGACCATCGCATCGGGGCACGGCTCACCGTATTTCTCTAACAGATGCCGCTCTAGCGAGCCGGCATTCACGCCGATACGGATTGAACAGTTGTGGTCACGCGCGGCTTTGATGACCTCGCGCACGCGCTTTTCGTCGCCGATGTTACCGGGGTTGATCCGCAGACATGCGGCGCCAGCTTCGGCGGCTTCGATCCCGCGTTTGTAGTGGAAATGGATGTCTGCCACGATTGGCACAGTGACTTCGCGCACGATCTCGCGCAGCGCCTTTGAAGACGCCTCATCCGGGACGGAAATCCGGACAATATCCGCACCTGCGTCGGCCGCGGCCTGCACCTGCGCGATGGTTCCTGCCACGTCGGTGGTCAACGTATTGGTCATCGTTTGCACAGTGATCGGCGCATCGCCCCCAACAGGCACATTGCCCACCATGATCTGCCGGGATTTGCGACGTGGGATATCGCGCCAAGGGCGAATGGAATGAAGCGACATGATGACACCTTTCGCGAAATCGAGAGCAGTAGCCCCTACCTAGTCAGGCGGGGTCGCATGTGCAATGGGAAGCGGAAGTTGGGAGGTTATTGCCCCTGGCAGGGCATCGCGGCCAGTACAGATGGATCAAGCGAGCCTTTCAAATCCGCGAACATCCGGCTGAGCGATTGTTCTGCCGTGGGATCGACCGGTTGGTAACGGTCAGCCAGTGCTTGCGCCTGAAGCGCCACGTTGGAGGTCACAGCGCCACGCGCGCCAACGGGGCCAAAGCAGCCATCAGCCATAGCAAAATAGAGCGCGCCGGATTCGCCGGTGCGCAGGGTTGGCGGCTCTTCGGTGACCGGGACATCCCAAGTGTCACCCTTGTTCATCACGCCTTCGAAAATCACAGTCCCATCCGCTGCGCGCACCCGCACCCATGATGGGTAGGCTGCAACCATCCGGACCTTTTCGCCCAAAGGCTCCACCACCTGTGGTTTGGGCAGGTCGGTGTCGGCATTGGCGAGCATCAAGGCTTCGTCAATGGCGCTAATTATGGTGTCATTCTCTGCAACGGCAGTGGCTTGACCGCCCGGCTCGGGGCGGTCGGGGGTCGGGAAATTACTGACTGAGCGCGGATCGATAGATGCGATAGGCGCATCACGGGCGACCAGAACCGGCACGTCCAGCGCCTGCGGACGGTAAAGCCGGTCCAGCGCATCAGAGCGGGGGCTTTCAACGCTTTGCGGGGCGGCGGAATCGTCGTCCGTATCAGGCGCGCGGGCCAGTGCGCCGTCCAGCGGATCAAGATCAGAAAGAACGATCGGCGTTTGGTCCACCGGCGCGACCTGCACACGCTGCACTTCTTTTAACACGGTCCAGCCACCAAAACCGATCGCCGAGATCAGCGCGATCAACACCATCGAAGAGCCTACGGCACCTGGCTCTATCCGGCTGAGAAGACCGTCACCCGTGGGCACGAAGGGCGTGTTGGGCCGAGCGAAAAGGTCGTCTTCTTTCGGGGACTTACGCCGTTCTTCAAAGCTGGGCTTTTTGACGACAGAGGCTTCGGCAGACATGCCATGGGCAACGGCGAAGCCAGATTCTTTGCAAAATGCGGTAAAGGCCCGATCAGGGTCCATGTTGAGGTAGCGCGCATAGGACCGCACGTAGCCTGCGATAAAGCCGGGCGTGTCAAAGGCACCGGGATCGCAGTTTTCGATGGCAGCAATATAGGAAGCTTTGATGCGAAGTTCACGCTGTACGTCGAGCAGGGATTTACCAAGCGTCGCGCGTTCGCCGCGCATGACGTCCCCCAACCGCAATTCGAATGCATCGAACCCTTTGGGTTCGACTGTTTCGTCCTTAGCGGATTTGGAGGCCCAACGCCCGATCATCAATATGCCCTGTCCCAATTGTGCCCGTAGCTTTCATCCAAACACGCCCCAACGATTCGGATGTAGCCTTTTCTTGACAAAAGACTAGCACAAGACAACGCAAAACACGAATAGCGCTGCGTTATCCGGCAGCTTCGGCACGATTCAGCGCACAATGAGACCAGAGTGTGTCCATCCCGCGGACGAGAGCGTCCATTTCCTTGGGCCCATGGACGGGCGACGGGGTAAAGCGCAGCCGCTCTGTTCCGCGCGGCACGGTTGGGAAATTGATCGGCTGGACATAGATGCCGTGATCTTCAAGCAGCATGTCCGACAAAACCTTGGTGTGCACCGGGTTGCCCACCATCACAGGAACGATGTGGCTGCCGTGATCGATGATCGGCAGGCCCAGCCCCTTTAGCCGCAGCTTCAATGCTTTAGCCTGCTGCTGATGCTTCTCACGCAGCTCAGGCGCGCGTTTCAGATAGGCCACCGAGGCCGCCGCCCCCGCCGCAACCGCAGGCGGCAATGAGGTGGTAAAGATGAAGCCCGGGGCATAGGAGCGGATCGCGTCACACATCTTGGCCGAGGCTGCGATATAGCCGCCCATGACACCGTAGGCTTTGGCCAGCGTGCCGTTAATAATATCGAGGCGGTGCATCAAACGGTCCCGTTCGGCCACCCCTGCCCCGCGTGGGCCGTACATGCCCACCGCGTGCACTTCGTCGATATAGGTCAGCGCGCCAAATTCATCGGCCAGATCGCAGATCTGCTCAATCGGGCCGAAATCACCATCCATCGAATAGATTGATTCAAAAGCGATAAGCTTGGGTGCGGCCGGATCATCGGCCTCCATCAACTCGCGCAGGTGGTCCAGATCGTTGTGGCGGAAAATGCGCTTGGCCCCGCCATTGCGGCGCACACCTTCGATCATGGAGGCGTGGTTCAGCGCGTCGGAATAGATGATCAGCCCCGGAAACAGTTTAGGCAAGGTCGAGAGCGTGGCATCGTTGGCGATATAGGCCGAGGTGAACAGCAACGCTGCTTCCTTGCCATGCAGATCGGCCAATTCAGCTTCTAGCTTTTTGTGATAAACTGTCGTGCCCGAAATATTGCGCGTGCCGCCCGAGCCTGCGCCGGTTGCGCGCAACGCTTCTTCCATCGCCTCTAACACGACAGGGTTCTGCCCCATGCCGAGGTAATCATTCCCGCACCAAACGGTGATGTCCTGCTGGCTGCCGTCTGGCTTGGTCCAGACTGCATGGGGGAATTGGCCGTTGCGGCGCTCAATGTCGATGAAAGTACGGTAGCGGCCTTCGTCGTGCAGGCGCGCAATCGCCGCGTCGAGCTTCTCGTTATAGTCCATTGCGCGTCTCCATCTTCTTGGCGCGAACAGGAGGCGGCCCCTCCATATTCAGCTTTTAGAATGGTTACAGATTCGAGACCAAAGCTTCAATCTTTTATCCGGTGCCCCTGCGGGGCGAACTGTCGCAGGCAAATGGGCGTATTGATGGCCATAGCGGTTTGCATGCTTGTCTTTTCAGGCGCTTTCATGTCTTCAAGGGGAAACCCAGAAAGGGGCCTGATTTGCGCGCCAATCCACATCCACAGCAGGACCAGCGGCTTCGGACGCTCTATAGCTATGACATTCTTGATACCCCGCGCGAGGAGGAGTTTAACGAAATCGTTGAGCTGGCGGCCGAGATCTGTGACGCGCCCATTTCAGTGATCAACCTGATCGACAAAGACCGCCAATGGTTCAAGGCCGAGGTTGGCTTGAACGCACGGGAAACGCCGCTTGATACCTCGCTTTGCTCTCATGCCATTCTAGAAGCCCCCTTTGTAGAAATCCCCGACACGCTGCAAGACCCCCGTATGGCCGATAACCCGCTTTGCACCGAGGGCGATGGGCTGCGTTTTTATGCAGGTGCCTTACTGGTGGCCCCCGATGGGCTGCCGCTCGGCACACTTTGCATCCTGGACAACAAACCGCGACAGCTGACTGCGTTGCAACGCAAGACCGTCGCAGTGCTGGCCCGTCAGGTGATGAAGCAGTTGGACCTGCGCCTTGCCCTGCGCCAACAAGACGTCTTGATGAGCGAGGCCGATCACCGCATTAAGAACTCGCTTCAGACATTGTCGGCCATGGTTCGGTTGCATGCCCGGCAATTGGATGACAAGGCTACGGTCAATGTGCTCGACGGCATCCAGCGCCGCGTTAACGCCATGGCGACGCTTCATGGCGAGCTGCAATCCGGCGGGGGCCGTGATGAGGTCGACGCAGGCAAATACCTTGGTAAAGTCGTGAGCCTTTTGCAAGAAACCGCGCCGGGTCATGTGCAAATCAGCTATAGCGCCGATCAAGCCACGCTGCGCTCTAATATGGCCTCTTCTTTGGGGCTCATCATCAGTGAGTTTGCCGCTAATTCGATCAAACACGGCTTCCCCGACGCCAGCCCCGGCCATATCGAAATCGAGCTGACGCTGCGCGATGGGCATTTCCATCTGGCCTGCAAAGACAATGGCATCGGCTCAAAAAACGAGGGCAAGCGGCGCCCAGACAGCATTGGCCAGACCTTGATGGCGGCGGCGGCCTCGCAGTTGGATGCGCAGGTGGATCACAGCCTCACGCCCGAAGGCAGCCGCCTCTCGCTCACGTTCTAAGCCCCTCCCCTGCGGCCACTGGACACGCCCTGCCCGCCTGATACCTTCGCGCCGAAATCACAGCGCAAGGAATTTAAGCCATGTCCCTCGACGATGTTCTCGCCCGGATCGACAACGATCTGCCCGCCGCGACAGACCGCCTGCTAGAGCTGCTGCGCATCCCGTCGATCTCAACCGATCCGGCCTTTAAGGCCGATTGCGACCGCGCCGCCGATTGGCTGGTGGCTGACCTTCAATCCATGGGTGTGGAGGCCGAAAAGCGCGCCACGCCGGGCCATCCGATGGTTGTGGGCCATGTCGGTGAAGGCAAGCCGCACCTGCTGTTTTACGGCCACTACGACGTGCAACCGGTTGATCCGCTGAACCTGTGGGACCGTGGCCCGTTCGATCCCGCCATTGAAGACACCGACAAGGGCCGCGTGATCCGGGGCCGTGGGGCCGCTGACGACAAGGGTCAGTTGATGACCATCCTTGAAGCCCTGCGCGCGTGGAAAGAAGTGAAAGGCGACTGGCCCTGCCGCATCACCTTCTTCCTCGAAGGCGAGGAGGAATCCGGGTCGCCGTCGCTTGTCCCCTTCATGGAGGAGAACGCCGAGGAGTTGAAAGCCGATGTCGCGATGATCTGCGACACGGGGCTGTTTGAAAGCAAAACGCCCGCCATCGTCACCATGCTGCGCGGGCTTTTGGGCGAAGAGTTGACCGTCACGGCCCCCTCCAAAGACCTGCATTCTGGCATGTACGGCGGCATCGCGATGAACCCGATCCGCGCGCTTAGCAAGGTGATCGCCTCACTGCATGACGACGAGGGCCGCATCACCATCCCCGGCTTCTATGACGGCGTACCAGACCTGCCTGAAGACTTGGAAGCACAGTGGCAGGGGCTGGCCTTTGACCATGCCGCTTTCCTTGATGACGTGGGCCTCAGCAAGCCCGCAGGCGAGCAGGACCGCACGCCGCTCGAGATGATCTGGTCGCGCCCGACTTGCGAGGTCAATGGCATCTGGGGCGGCTATACCGGCGACGGCTTCAAGACGGTTCTGCCGTCAGAGGCGCATGCCAAGATCAGCTTCCGCCTTGTCGGCACCCAAGACCCGCACGCCATCCGCGAGAGCTTCCGCAAGATGGTGGCCGAGATGCTGCCCGAGGATTGCACTGTCAACTTCTCAGGCCACGGCGCCAGCCAAGCGTCAGGTGTAGAGATTGGTCATCCGATGTTCGAACCCGCCCGCCAAGCGCTCAGCGATGAGTGGCAGGTGCCAGCGGCCTATATTGGCTGCGGCGGCTCGATCCCGATTGCAGGGCATTTTCAAAAGATTCTCGGCACTGAGCCGATGTTGATTGGCTTTGGTAAGGATGATGACCAAATCCATTCCCCGAACGAGAAATACGACATGGAGAGCTTTCACAAAGGCATCCGGTCTTGGGCGCGCATCCTTGATGCACTGACCTGAACCGATTGGCGATCGGGCCTGCCCGGTCGCCTAACCGTCCGCCCTAAGAAACGCCAAAACCCAGGCGCATAGCATCGCTGCGAGCGCTCTGGTCACAGTGTATATCTGCTATGAAAAGGGAGAAAGTGGCGCGGTTGACGGGGCTCGAACCCGCGACCCCCGGCGTGACAGGCCGGTACTCTAACCAGCTGAGCTACAACCGCGCGATGTGGGCGGAATAGGCCAAGGGGCGGGGGGCGTCAAGCGTATTTGAGCGAGAAAATTCGTCTTTGTGAAAAGAAGTTCTGCGGCAGGTTTTCTAAGGGTTAGAAACGAAAAAAGGGACCTCGAAGAGGTCCCCTTTTCAGGCAGCGGTGGCGCGGTTGACGGGGCTCGAACCCGCGACCCCCGGCGTGACAGGCCGG
>Ga0209345_10000565_pt1 | contig 47143 bp, 50 predicted proteins | sample Cruoilmetagenom7_FD_187294 | JGI IMG/M metagenome (GOLD analysis project Ga0209345, IMG submission 187294) | Oil polluted marine microbial communities from Coal Oil Point, Santa Barbara, California, USA - Sample 7 (SPAdes) (version 2) | ecosystem: Environmental > Aquatic > Marine > Oil seeps ... | reverse complement strand
GCGAGTAAAGTGGAACAACGATTTCAAAGTTTTTGCCGTTGACTTGTTTTTCGCGCAGACCAAACTGCACAGCCGCTGTCAGCGAGTTCACCATGTTGCCGCCGTAGTGGTTCAGAACCAGAACATCGGCACCAGAATTCAGAACGGGCGCGACATAAGACGAGAAGTCGGTTGTTGCCAGAGGTGTCAGCACGTTGTTGACAGTTTCCCAGCCCATAGCCTCGGTTGCAGCAGCGATCGACGCTTGCTGTGTCCAGCCCCAAGTGTAGTCAGCTGTCAAATGATAGGCTTTACGATCGTCGCCATACATTTTTTTCAGCACAGGTGCCAGCGCGGCTGCCGACATGTAACCGTTAAAGAAGTGACGGAAACCGTTGGCTTTTTTGTCTTTACCCGTTGTGTCGTTAGAGTGGGTCAGACCGGCCATAAAGATAACGCCAGCTTCTTGGCACAGACCTTGAACAGCAATCGCAACACCGGAGGACGAGCCGCCAGTGATCATAACAGCGCCATCTTTTTCGATCATCGATTTCGCAGACGCACGCGCCGCATCAGATTTGGTTTGCGTATCACCGGTTACGAATTCAACCTTGTTGCCAAGGATACCGGTGCCGTCCAGTGCTTTGGACGAGAATGTGTTCATCATGCCGCCATCGCCGCCGCCATTCAGGTGCTCAACTGCCAGCTCATATGCGCGCAGCTCATCAGCGCCCTCATCAGCATAGGGGCCGGATTGTGGTACGTTAAAGCCAAGGGTGACAACACCGTTTGAAGGTGCGTTGGTATAGCCGCCGTGGCTGCCGGCCCAGACATTGCCGGTGAACAGAGTTGGCATCGCCAGACCTGCACCAGCAGCGGCACCTGATTTAATCAGACCGCGACGTGTAAGTTTAGAATTGGACATGTAGTTCCTCCCGTTTGCGGGCTAGCCCCGCGTTAGTGACTGCACCTCCTCAGTACAGCCGTGCCCTTTACAAGGCTGCCCTATCATCGGCGACGTTAGGTTAATCTAGCAACAACTACCTTGTATGAATGGATAATATTGTAAATAAATAAACAAACGATGATTGTGTTTTGTAAACATATTATCGAAAGCTGGGGTGAACCCCTTGAGAAGTTGAGGAAATATCAATGTCACGCCTTGCCCTAACCGGAAGCCGGATTCGCGCCAAACGGCTGGAAATAGGTTTAAAACAGGCCAAAGTTGCGCAAAACGTGGGAATTTCGCCCGCCTACCTAAATCTGATTGAACATAACAAGCGCAGAATCGGCGGAAAACTGCTGTTGGATCTGGCGCAGGAATTGGGCGTGGATGCGGCGACCTTGTCGGAAGGCGCCGAGGCAACGTTGATGGTCAGTTTGGCGGATGCCGCCAGTCAGGAAGGCATTGGCGAGGCGGGGCGGGCGGAAGAGTTTGCCGGACGTTTTCCCGGCTGGGCCGGGGTATTGGCAGCGCAGCATGACCGGATCAGGCGGCTGGAACATACCGTGGCCACGATGACTGACCGCATGACCCATGACCCGTTCCTGTCGACGTCGCTGCATGAGGTTTTGTCGACGGCGGCCTCGATCCGCTCAACCGCGTCCATTTTGGTTAACGGCGAAGCGGTAGAGCCGGAATGGCAGGCCCGTTTTCAGCGCAACTTGCTGGAGGATGCCAAGCGGTTGGCGGATGGGGCGGGGGCGCTTGTGTCGCATTTGGACAGCGAGGGCGAGGAAGGCGCGATGCTTGGCACCCCGCTTGAGGCGCTGGAAGAGTTTTTGACAGCGCGGCAGTATCATCTGGAAGAGGTTGAAAGAGGGGGCGAAGTAACGGCCGGGGACGCGGTACAGACCTATGTGGCGCAGTACCGCCGTGATGCCGAGTCGATGCCGCTTGCGGCTTTTGTGCAGGAGGTTCAGCGCGGGGCAGACCCTGTGCAACTGGCCAGCAAGTTCGGGGTCGGGGTGTCGGCGGTGTTGCGCCGGATTGCGACATTGCCCTTGGTTGAGGGGCAGGAGCCTGTCGGTCTGGTGGTGTGTGATGGGTCGGGGACCGTGACGTTTCGAAAACCCGTGGACGGGTTTTTGGTGCCACGGTTCGGGGCGGCATGCCCGTTGTGGCCGCTTTATCAGGCACTGTTGCGTCCGCAGGTGCCGATCCGCGCCCTGATCGAGCAGGCGGGGCGTGATACGCCACGGTTTTTGGTTTACGCTGTGGCCGAGATGCGCAGACCTGCGGGATTTGACTCGGTGCAGATTGTTGAAGCCACCATGTTGATGGTGCCCGAGAGCCGTGTGGATGTGGGTGCCGCGGATATGGGCGGTAGTCAGGCGGCACAGCCGATTGGCTCCAGTTGCCGGATTTGTCCACGGGGCAGCTGTGCGGCGCGGCGCGAGGCGTCGATATTGGCGAGTCCGATGTGAGGGTGCTAAAAGGAGACCCTGCGGGTCGCTTGAAGATTTAGCGCCTGCGGCGCAGTGCCTGCGGCGCGGATATTTGTGGAACTGAAATTGGAAAGGGTTTGGGATGATTGTGAGCGAGAAGATTTTGGTTGAAGGGTTTGAGGGCACGGTTAGTCGGGATACCGATCTGACAGGACCACGGCCCGGGGTGTTGGTGGCGCACGCGTTTGGCGGGCAGGCAGCGTTTGACACGGAAAAGGCCGAGGATTTGGCGCGGTTGGGCTATGTTGCGATTGCCATAGATATGTATGGGCAGGGGCGGCGTGCGAGCGGTCCGGTTGAGGCGTCTGCCTTGATGCACGAGTTGACGGATGATCGCCCCATTGTCGCCAAGCGTATGCAGATGTGGTTGGACGTCTTGGCGGGTCTGCCGGATGTGGATGCGCAACGCATGGCAGCGATTGGGTTTTGTTTTGGCGGTAAATGCGTGCTGGATTTGGCAAGGTCCGGGGCTGATTTGCGTGCGGTTGTCGGGTTTCATGCCGTACTGGATGCCCCCGAGGTGCCGATTGACGCGCCACTGTTGGCGTCTGTTTTGGTCTTGCATGGTTGGGATGATCCGCTGGCTACACCTGCGCAGTTTAGTGAGCTTGGGGCTGAGTTGACAGGGCGGGGTGCGGACTGGCAGATGATGGCTTATGGTGCGACGGGTCATGCGTTTACCAATCCGGCGGCAAATGCGCCAGAGGACGGGATGAGTTTCAATGGGCTGACCAACGATCGGGCATGGTCGGCGATGGCGACGTTTTTAACAGAAAAACTGGAAGGCGAATTATGATCAAGACGGTAATACTGGTACTAATTGCAGGGGCACTGGGCGGTTTGAGCAGCGGTATATTGGTGTGGGCCCTGGGCGCGATGGGCGTCACGCCTGCGCTGGGCTTTAACATGGTGCCCGCGTTCAGTCCCGGCTGGATAACAAGCCGCGTGTTGTTCAGTGCGGTTTGGGGTTTGGTCTTTTTGATCCCGATCTATCGGGGGGCACCGATTTTGAAGGGGACGGTTTTGGGTCTATTGCCGTGGTTGTCCAGCATTTTCTATATGCTGCCTTACGGCAAGGGCGCTGGGTTTTTGGGCCTGCAACTGGGATGGGGTACACCGTTGTGGACCTTGTTTTTCGGGGTATTCTGGGGCGTGACGGGAACGCTGTTTTTAGCGTGGGTCGCACGAAAAGGGGAAAATCAGTGAGCAACAAGACGTCGTTTTATTTCCTGCGGCATGGCCAGACCCAGTGGAACAAGGACAAGATTGTTCAGGGCCAGGCGGATTCACAGCTGAATGACGCGGGGCGCGCACAGGCCTTGCGTGCGGCCAAGATTTTGAAGACCGAACCGATCGCTCGGATTGTTGCCAGCCCCTTGTCGCGCACCAAACATACAGCCGAAGCTGTTGCGGCCGAAAATGGTCTGGAAATTATTTTTGATGATGATCTGATGGAATGTAACCTTGGGGATCATCAAGGCGAACCTTATGGCGACTGGATACCGGATTATTGGGCGGGCAACTATGCACCGCCAAATGGCGAGGCGTTTCAACAATTTCGCGAGCGCGTATGGGGGGCGATGCAAAATGCGATCCGCCTTGGCCCCAATACGTTGATTGTCGCCCATGGAGGGCTATGGTTGGCGGCGCAGGAATATGTGGCCCTAGAGCCGCCGATGAGATTGACACAAAATGCTTTGCCCCTGTCGGTGACCCAAAAAGGCGATACTTGGGCCTATGAAATTCTAGCGGATAACTCAGCAGACTGAAAATATGCTGCGCCAAACAATTTGTGCTGGCGGGTTGTCATGCTGGGTCTTGCCGATCTAGGTCTGCTATGCGGGCAAAATGAAGTAAGGGTTGTTGGCGAACAGGTATTCTGAAAAAGGAAACGAAATGACAAATATTGCGCTAATCACTGGTGCCTCATCAGGTATTGGTAAAGAACTAGCGCGCTACCATGCCGCTAAAGGTGGGGACCTGATCCTGACGGCGCGGCGTGAGCCAGAGCTGAACGCGTTGAAATCGGAACTGGAAGCGGCCTATAAAATCACCGCGCATGTTGTTGCGCTGGATCTGGGGGCGCAGGGTGGGGCCGAGACGTTGGTTCAGGCCGTGACGAAAGCGGGGCTGAAGGTTGATATTCTGATCAACAACGCCGGGTTTGGTGGCCACGGTCTGCATGTTGAGCGTGATTTGGCGGACGAGCAGGTAATGATTGATTTGAATATCAAGGCGCTTGTCGCGTTGACCCATGCCTTTGGGCAACGCATGGTCGCGCAGGGCGGCGGTAGAATTCTGAATGTTGGCTCGACCGCTGGATTTATGCCGGGGCCAAGGCAAGCCGTCTATTTTGCAACCAAGGCGTTTGTGAATTCATTCAGCCAAGCGATAGATCAGGAATTGCGCGATAAGGGCGTCACTTGCACGGTTCTGGCACCGGGATATGTTGAGACAGAATTCGTGCAGGTCGCAAACCTTGAGGGCACGGATCTGGTCAAAGGCGGCGGGGCCACAGCGGTGAGTGTCGCCAAGCACGGGTATGATGCGATGATGAAAGGCAAGTTGGTGACGGTGAACCAACTTTCTGTGAGCCTCCTGACACAGTGGGTTGTCCCGTTTTTACCGCGGCGTATGGCATTAAAAATGGTAGACAAGTTGCAGGCGAAATAAGCGCCAAAAATTTTTGGAGCAGCCTTTTGACAGCCTTTGTCAGGGGCTGCTGCGCTATACGTGTCCGCAACAATATCCACCAAAGATGCAGGGATGTTTTGACACGCGCCATCTTCTTATGGATAGTGAATAATGCGCCAATATGACCAAGCCGTCATCAGGTTCAGGGGGGAGACTGACAGGTGGGCAAAAAAGTTCTTTTGATCGAAGATGAGCCAAACATCATCGAGGCGATCAGTTTTATACTGAAACGCGATGGCTGGATTGTGGCCACCCATCCGGACGGGACCACGGCCATTTCAGCCGTTGAACGCCATGCGCCTGATGTGGTGGTGCTGGATGTGATGCTGCCGGGGCGGTCCGGTTTTGATGTACTGCAGGACTTGCGCTTGGATGAGGCGACGCGCGGGTTGCCGGTGCTGATGCTGACGGCGCGTGGCCAAAGCAAAGATCGGGAAATGGCTGAACGGTTGGGGGCCAGCCGGTTCATGACTAAACCGTTTTCAAACAAGGAAGTACTGGCTTGCATTCAGGAACTGGTGCGGGTGTGAGCGGGCGGCGTGAACCTCTGTTTTTGGAGCGCAAGAGTTACCGGCAGCGCCGCACCGTTGATGCGGCCCGCCTGTTGCCAGCGGTTGGTTTTTTGGCGCTGTGTTTGCCGATCCTGTGGGGGGATGGTGGTGACGGTGAGGGCGCGCGGGTGACTTCGGTTGGGGTGATTTACCTGTTTGGCGTCTGGATCATTTTGATCGGCACCGCTTTGCTTCTTGCGCGGCGTTTGCGCCGGATTGATGCGGACCAGGGCATGCCTGACTGATGCAGCCGTTCAATATTCTGATCATTGTTTGTCTGGCCTATGTGGTGGCGCTGTTTTTGATTGCCTTTGTGGCCGACCAGCGTGCCAAACGCGGGCAATTGGGCTGGCTGCGCTCGCCGCTGGTCTACACGCTGAGCCTGTCGATCTATTGCACCGCATGGACGTTTTACGGCGCGGTTGGCTATGCGGCGCGCTCGGGGCTGGAGTTTGTGACGATCTATTTGGGGCCAACGCTGGTGATGGTCGGCTGGTGGTGGATCTTGCGCAAGCTGGTTCGGATCGGGCGCAGCCAGCGGATCACCTCGATTGCCGATCTGATTTCATCACGCTATGGCAAATCCAACCTGTTGGGGGTGATTGTGACCCTGATGGCAGTGATCGGCACCACGCCTTATATCGCGTTGCAACTGCAATCGGTGACACTGTCGTTCGCGGTGTTTGCGCAGGGCACATCCGGGGGCACAACTGGCGGCGACTGGGGGGCGTCCGATTTGAATGCGACTGCTCTGTGGGTGGCGTCCGGACTGGCGCTGTTCACGGTACTGTTTGGCACTCGAAATCTGGATGCCAACGAGCGCCATTATGGCGTCGTCACAGCCATCGCCGCCGAAGCCGTAATGAAGCTGTTCGCGCTGATCGCGGTCGGGGTGTTTGTGGTTTGGGGGGTGGCGGATGGAGCCGGTGATATATTGGCGCGCATTGACGCCTCGCCGATCGCGGAATGGGACATGAAACCGGGCCGCTGGGTTAGTTTAACGTTCCTGTCGGCGGTGGCGTTTTTAACCCTGCCACGGATGTTTCAGGTGATGGTGGTCGAAAACGTGGACGAGCGCCATTTGGCCACCGCCAGTTGGGCGTTTCCGCTCTATTTGTTTTTGATGAGCCTTTTTGTGGTGCCGATCGCAGTGGTCGGGCTGGATCTGTTACCGGCTGGCTCCAACCCTGATTTGTTCGTCTTAACCGTGCCGCTGTCGCAAGGGCGTGACGGTTTGGCGATCTTTTCGTTTCTGGGCGGTTTCTCGTCCGCCACATCCATGGTGATCATCGCAGCGATTGCCCTGTCTACGATGGTGTCAAACCACATCGTGATGCCGATCTGGTTGAGTGTGGCGCAACAAGGGGCCACCGTGTCGGGGGATGTCCGACAGGTGGTTTTAACGGCGCGGCGCATATCAATCGCGGTGGTTCTGGCGCTGGGCTATGCCTATTTCAGGGTGTCTGGCGGCGGGTCGGCGCTGGCGGCGATCGGGTTGATCTCATTCGTCGGGGTGGCACAGTTTTTACCGGCTTTGCTGGGCGGTATTTTTTGGCGCGGCGCGACCAAGGTTGGGGCGGCGGCGGGTTTGCTGACAGGGTTTGTGCTGTGGGCCTACACGTTATTTTTGCCAAGCTTTGGCAGCTCTTTTATTTTGCCAGCATCCGTATTGGCAGACGGGTTGTTTTGCATCGGCTGGCTGCGCCCGCAGGGTCTGTTCGGGGTCAGTGGGATGGACCCGCTGGTGCATGCGCTGTTTTGGAGTTTGGCACTCAACACGATTGCATTTTGTGTCGGTTCGCTCTCGAGTTTTCCAAAACCGCAAGAGCGCTTGCAAGGCGCGCAATTCGTCAATGTGTTTGACCATAATCCAAATTCACAAGGTTGGGTTAGCGGTGCCGCCGAGGCCGAGGATCTGCTGGTGATGGCGCAACGGATATTGGGGCCAAAACAGGCCCAGGACCTGTTTGCGCGCGCGGCTGAGCGGCAAGGCAAAGCCGGGTTTTTGCCCGATACTTCACCTGAATTTTTGCAGCGGTTGGAGCGCGAGTTGGCGGGGTCTGTGGGGGCGGCGACGGGGCATGCGATGATCGGTCAGATCGTTGGTGGCGCCAGCGTGTCGGTCGGTGATCTGCTGGCGGTGGCAGATGAAACCGCGCAGATGATGGAGTATTCCAGTCAGCTTGAGGCGAAATCGGCCGAACTGGGCCGCACGGCCCGCCAACTGCGTGAAGTGAACGAGAAACTGACGGACCTGTCGGTGCAAAAAGATGCATTCCTGAGCCAGATCAGCCATGAATTGCGCACCCCGATGACCTCGATCCGGGCGTTTTCGGAAATTTTGCGCGAAGGTGGGATGACGGAGAATGAGCGCGAGAAATACGCGACGATCATTCATGACGAGACCCTGCGGTTGACCCGTCTGCTGGACAATCTGCTGGACCTGAGCGTGCTGGAAAACGGGCAGGTCGAGCTGGATATGCAGCAGGTGGAATTGCAAGATGTGATCGAGCGTTCGGTGATGCGGGCGGGGATTAATGATGGGGTGAGGATCCGGCGGGATTTGGCGCGCGAAAAAGTTATGATGTTTACCGACCCTGACCGGCTGTCACAGGTGTTTATCAACTTGATCGTCAATGCGCGGAAATACTGCGCGGCGGATGCGCCCGAATTGCGAATCGAAGTGCGCGACCATGTGGGCCGTCTTGAGGTGGATTTCATTGACAACGGGGCAGGCATCCCGACCAAAAGCCAACCGGTGATTTTTGAGAAATTCTCGCGGCTGGGCGATTATCGCGCGGCAGGTGGGGCAGGGCTGGGATTGGCGATCAGCCGCGAGATTATGAACAATTTGGGCGGCAGCATTACCTATTTACCGGGCCAGAGTGGGGCTGCTTTTCGGGTGTCGATACCAATTGATGTGACGGCTACGGTCGGCGTCAACCAATCATAAACCATATTACGGCTACAATCTGGCCAATGAAGCAGGCCGGATAGTGACGACCATATGACTGAACAGACAGAACATTCGACTCTGCGGCGCAAGGCCGGTACGGGCCGTGCCCCGTCAGGCGGGACCGGTATGAACCCTGCCAAAGCCTTTCGTCTGGCAGTGTCCAAGGCCGCCGAGGTTGAGCTGGGGTTGCCTGTGCGGCCCCAAGCCATCAGGGAAGAACACCTTACTCAGGCGCAAATTCTTGACGCGCTGGATGAGGAGGCCCTGCTTTTGATACTGGAGGGGCCACATGACGCGCGCGGCGTGGCGATATTTGACATACAGGCCCTATCCGCAGTGATCGAGGTGCAGACATTGGGCAAGGTGATTGCGTCCGAGGCCACCAAGCGTCATCCGACCCGCATAGACAGCGCGATGTGTGAGGCGCTGCTAGATCGGGTGCTGAAGGAATTTGAGGGGCATTTGGCGGACACTGGCGCGGCGGATTGGGCGACGGGGTTTCGGTTTGGTAACCCGATCAGCAGTCTGCGGTTGTTGGGATTGGCGCTGGTGGATATCCCATACCGGCTGTTTCATCTGCCGCTGGATTTTGCGGATGGCGCAAAGCATGGCCTGTTACAGATCGTGCTGCCAGCAGAAGGGGTTCGGTGTCAAAAGCCCGGTGCAGGTGGTGATGGAGGGTGGGCGCTGGCGCTTGAAAATGCTGTGAGCGACAGTCATGCTGGGATAACGGGTGTACTGCACAGGGTTCAAAAAACGGTATCCGAAGTTCAAGCGATGGCGGTTGGTGACCTTATTGACGTACCCAAAGCAGCGATTTCCGGCGTTTCAATGGAAGGTTCGGATGGTTGTGTTGTCGGTGGTGCACGGCTGGGACAGCAAAATGGATTTCGGGCTTTGCGTGTTACCGGGGCTGGCGCGATCTTACCACCGATGATTAATTCGACTGTGGATTTGCCCACGACGGAATTAGCCACGACAGATTTGCCCACAACGGATTTACCAAGTGAAATGGGCGCTATGGATATGGCCTTGCCGGACTCGATGGATGCAATGGCGGAGCTGGATGGAATGGCCGCGCCCATGGGTGATTTGCCCGACCTGCCGATGATGCCAATGGAGGCGGCACCAATGGACGGGATTGATGATCTTCCGATGGCGGCCATGCCAATGGACATCGAAATTGCCTGAGAACCACGCTAGTTTTCGTTTGACCTGAATCAAGGCGTTCCATGTTGGTTTGCGTCAGGATAAGTGCGCAAGAAGGAGAACAGGAATGGAAGATACCAAGAAACGCCGCGATGCCCTTGAGGCCCGTCTGCAAGAGTTGGGCGAACGGATGCAACAGATCGACCAAGAGCTGGATTCACATAATTCCAAAGATTGGGAAGAGTTGGCGACCGAACGCGAAGAAGACGAGGTGCTGGAAGGGATGGGGCTATCTGCCCAAGCTGAAATACGCATGATCAAAGCGGCATTCGTCCGAATGGATGCGGATGAATACGGCGATTGCGTTGATTGTGGCGATGCCATTACAAAGGAACGTCTAGATGTTTTGCCCTACACGCCGTTTTGCCGTGTCTGTGCAGCTAAACATGAATAATCATTCGGTAATATGATGAACAGGAGGCGGAAAGATGGCTTTTGAACAGTTGAAGATTGCAGTTACCATGTTAATGGACGAAATCGCCAAACGGCCCGAAGATGCGCATATCCTACAAGAGCAGCTGCGCGAAAAAATTTCGGAATTCAAGACCCTTGGCCTGCCGGTGCCTGACGATATTCAGGCGCTTGAGGATGCGTTGGAGCAGAACCCCGAAGCTCTGAGCTCGCCCAAAACCTGATGGTTCACACATTTTCTTTACCTTAGGGTAAACTTGCGCCTATTCTGGCGCAAGTTTTGCCATTGATGGCCTTTTGGTACTATCCCTTTTTTACAGGGTCGTAATTAGTTTAGGTAAATGAAGATGAACGATTTTGTTAAGTATAATGTGCAGGGCAATGTCGCAATTGTTACCGTAAATAACCCACCGGTGAATGCACTAGGGCAGGCGGTGCGCGCGGGGCTGGTTGAGGGCATAGAAAAAGCCGAAGCAGATGCTGCCGTGCAGGCAGTATTGATCCACGCACAGGGCCGCACATTTTCGGTCGGGGCAGACATCACAGAGTTTGGCAAGCCACCGCTTTCTCCATCACTGCCAACCGTTTGTGACCGGATCGAAGCCTGCACAAAGCCTGTTATAGCCGCATTGCATGGCACGGTTCTGGGCGGCGGATTGGAAGTTGCACTGGCCTCCCATTGCCGGATCGCACAGGCTGATACCAAAATTGGACTACCCGAAGTAAATTTAGGTCTGGTGCCAGGCTCTGGCGGCACGCAGCGCGCGCCCCGCTTGTGTGGCGTGGCGTTCGCGCTCATCTTGATGCTGACGGGCAAGAAAATAGGCGCATATTTCGCCAAAAAACACGGGCTTGTTGACCATGTAACAAAGGAAAATCTCCTGACAGCGGGCCTCGGATTGGCCCGTGACGTGATTGCGGCAGGTGCTGAGGTGCGCCGAACACTTGAGCGTGGTGAGGCGTTGCAAAACCCGATTGCAAATCTGTCAGCGATTAAGGAAGCGCGCAACTCGGTGGTTGGTAGTGTTTTGTTGGCCCCCACAAAGATCATTGATTGTGTCGAGGCGTCGCTGTTGTTGCCGCCTGAGGCCGGCAAGATCTTTGAGCGTACAGCCTTTGAGGACTGCTTGGACTCTGATCAATCGGCGGCCTTGCGTCACGTCTTTATGGCCGAACGATTGGCGGGCAAAGTGCCTGAACTGGCAGCAGGCAATCCCCTTGAAATTTCAGATGTGGGTGTCATTGGCGGCGGCACTATGGGGGCGGGAATTGCGGTGTCCTTGCTGGACAGCGGGTTGAATGTCGTGATGGTGGAGCGCGATTCCGCAAGCCTTGAGGCCGGGTTGGGCCGCGTGGTGGCGGTGTTTGAACGCTCCGTGGCCAAAAAGCGCATGACACCAAAGGTGATGAACGAGCGTTTGGCGCGACTGTCAGGCAGTTTGCAAATGTCGGATTTGGCGGATGTGGACCTTGCCATTGAAGCAGTGGTCGAGGATAGGGCCGTCAAGGAAGAGGTGTTTGCCCAGTTGGATGCTGTTTTGAAACAAGGGGCAATTTTTGCCACGAACACATCCTATCTGGATATTGATGAGTTGGCAGCGACGGTTTCGCGGCCTCAAGATGTGGTTGGATTTCATTTCTTCTCGCCTGCCAACATAATGAAACTAATGGAAATTGTGGTTGCAGATGCGACATCGGACGATGTGGTTGCAAGCGGATTTTCCTTGGCCAAACGGCTGGGGAAATTCGGCGTGAGGGCTGGCGTAACAGACGGATTTATCGGCAACCGCATCCTGAAGTCTTACCGCTTGGCGGCGGAATATATGGTTGAGGACGGGGCCAGTCCCTATCAAGTTGACCGCGCGATGCGGGACTTCGGATTTGGGCTTGGACCGTTTCAGGTCTATGATCTGGCAGGGTTGGATATCGGATGGGCACAGCGCAAGCGTCTTGCTGCAACCCGTGATCCCGGCATTCGCTATACTGTTTTTGGTGACAAAATGTGTGAGGCAGGCTGGTTCGGCCAAAAGGTCGGGCGTGGATTCTACCGTTATGCTGACGGATCACGCAACGGCCAAGAAGATCAGGCTGTTCTGGATTTGATTGCAGACACGCGCGGGGCTAAGGGGATCCGTACACGCCCATTTGGCGATGAAGAAATCCAGCGCCGCTGTATCTCGGCGATGGTCAATGAGGGCGCGCGTTTGCTGGAAGAAGGCATTGCGCTTCGCCCAAGTGATATTGATGTGGTGATGATCCATGGATACGGATTTGCGCGTTGGCGGGGCGGGCCGATGCAGGTGGCAGATCAGGTTGGGATATTGCAAATGCGTAATGATTTACGCCGCTTTGACACAGAAGATACGCAAATATGGCACCCAGCCCAGATGTTGGACACGCTGATTTTGAACGGGCAAGGGTTTGGGGCTTTGAACAAATAGGTCGGCCTTTCAACGCATCCAAAGATGCCTTCGGTGAAAACGCTCGAACCTCAGCAAAAAAGAAACACATATGATTGCGCCCCGCTGCACGTCAATGCATCGGGGCGGCTTCTCTTTTGGCGGCCATCGGCGTCCCCGCCTGTACCGCTTTTCAAGTTAAGAACAATTTGATTAAAATTTGGTTTCTTTTTTGTCCAAATATCCCCGCCGGAGGCATGGAATCTCTTTTGGCGGGTTATTTACTATTGTGTGCCTAACCCAGAATGATGCCAGCCACCACCATCATCAACCCGACCATCGAGAACAAAAGCGCGGCCATATTCAGCACCACGACACGTTGCAAGCGGGCGCTCATTTCCGTTTCAGGCAGGTTGGCGCGTTTGGCTTTTAGGGCCAGAAAAATGCAGTAAAATATGCCGACCATACCAATAAGAGACACGATCGCGCCGGCCCAGATAAGATATTCCATGTCGCATTCCTTCTGCCGTTCTTTGGTCTATGCGCCTAAAGGATGTCAAGGGGGTGAGCAAGCCCTTGCAAGCGCAAGCATGGGGCATTAGGGAAGGGGTCCAAATGAGAAAGGGCCAAGGCTATGAACGAGACTTCTTCTGATATGAGCTACCGCGTCAGTGCGGATGAATTGCGCGCATTTGTTGAGCGTATCGAGCGGCTGGACGCCGAGAAAAAAGATCTCGCGGATGCGCAAAAAGAGGTGATGGCTGAAGCCAAAGGCCGTGGCTATGACACCAAGGTGATCCGCAAAGTGATTGCGATGCGCAAACGTGATGCGCAGGATCTGGCCGAGGAAGAAGCGGTCCTAGACATGTATAAAGAAGCGTTGGGGATGAGCTAGGCTCACCCCTCAAAGCCTACTTTCATCAGCAGCAGCTTTGCCCGCTTGGGGTTGGGGAGCAGCCGCAGGCTTCACCTTCGGCGATCTCGATTGGGGCCGTGTCGAGGGACCCGGCCTTTTGATCAAAGGCATAGTCGAGTTTTTCAATAGCCTCATCACGGATGTGGCGGGCGATTTCGATCACGGATGCGATCTGGTTTTCCGGCACCCCATAGCCGCGCAGCCGTTCCAACTGACATTGGCCCATAGCAGGGTGGTTGGAGGCGATGCCGGAGGCCAGCGAAACCATCGCAACGATGGAGGAGTGCAGTTCGGGTTGCGTGCTCATGATTTGATCCATTCTTCAATTGATTTCGGGGTGGGGATACTGCCGGAATGCACCACGGCCTCGTTCAGAACGACGCCCGGGGTCGACATCACGCCGTAGCCCATAATTGCGCCCATATCGGTGATTTTCTCGATTTCGATGGCGACGCCCAGCTCAGTGGCTTTGGCGGTGATCAGATCAGCAGTGGTGGCGCATTTTTTGCAGCCCGAGCCGAGGACTTTGAAGTTTTTCATAAGGTTTCCTTTAGGTTAGAATCGCGTTGAACAAAAAGCCAACGGCGATGAAGGCGACAAACAGGATGCCGGTGAAGGTGGCGATCAGCTGTGGTTTAAGGACTTTGCGCAGGATGATCATTTCGGGCAGCGAAATGGCCGCGACCGACATCATCAGGGCCAAAACGGTGCCGATGGGCACACCTTTGGACATCAAGGCCTCGACAATCGGGATCACGCCTGTGGCGTTGGAATATAACGGAATGCCGACCAAGACGGCCGATGGCACGGCAAGCAGATTGTCGGCTGAGGCGTATTTCAGGAAGAATTCTTGCGGCACAAAGCCATGCAGGGCTGCACCAAGTCCGACGCCGACCAGCACGTAAATCCAGATGCGCCCGACGATTTCCTTGACCTGACCCCACGCGTAATCAACGCGTTGTTTGAGGGTGGTCGCGCCCTGTTGCAGGGCCGTTTCGCCCATGCGGATTTTCCAGACGTATTCCTCGACCCATTTTTCCAGCTTGAACATTTCGATCGCCAACCCGCCGATGATACCCACGGTCAGCCCCGCAACCACGTATAAAACGGCGACTTTCCAGCCGACAGCGGCGGCCAGCACCACGACCGCGACTTCGTTGATCATTGGCGAGGCGATCAGGAACGCCATGGTGACGCCCAGCGGGATGCCGGCCTCAAGGAAGCCAATGAACAGCGGCACCGAGGAGCAAGAGCAAAACGGGGTGACCGCGCCCAAGCCCACAGCCATCGGATAGGACACGGCGCGCGAGCGTCCCGCCACCACTTTGCGCACCCGTTCAGGGGTGAGCATGGAGCGAAACAACCCGATGGCAAAGATCACCAGCACCAGCAGGAAAAAGATTTTGGTTACATCTTCGATGAAGAAATGCACCGCCTCGGCCAAATGGGTTTCGGGGTCCAGCCCCAAGACGCTGTAGGTGGACCAATCGGCGAGCCGTGTGAAAATTGCAAACATTGGCGGTTCCTGATTGGTTAAGCGGCGCTACAGCGCACGGGGCGATTTTGCATGGCAGTCAGACGATCGGCATCTTGTTTCAGCACTGGCTCGTCTTTGAGTCCAATCAGGGCCCAGGCAATCACCTGTTGCTGCCAGTCGGGCAGGGCGCTGTTGATGTGGTAAAACACCCATTGGGCATCGCGACGCGAGGTCAAAAGGCCCGCGTCCCGCATGGCCGCAAGGTGGCGTGAAATTTTGGGCTGTGACAGATCAAGGGCCGCCACCAACTCGCAAACGCAGAGTTCGCCAGCCTCCTGCATCAGCGACAAGGCCCGCAAGCGTGTCTGGTCGCCCAGCATTTGAAAGATTTCGATTTGTTTCATAACAGGGTATATGCGCTGAGTCGTATATACAGTCAAGCGCATATTCGCCTTAACGTATATGCGCGACCTAAGGTGTAATGAAATTTACCCCCGCAATGCGTCCGATTTGGTCGAGGTCTTCCTCGTATCTCAAGGTCAGATTATCGACCAGCTGTTGTGTCCAGCCCGGGGCATCCATCTCGTCCTCTAGTGCGTCCTCGACCGCGAATTTGTCCAGAAACGCCGTGATGATCCGGCTATGTTGAGTGTCCGATTTTGGCGGGTGGGTTCGCAAATAGCTGTGATAGCGCCGCACCCCGTCGGCGGTCATAATTTCGGCCAGCAGGTCAGCTTCGCCGTCAAAAGGCGTCTCGGGGTGATAGCCGCTGACCTCGCGCATCAGCCTTGGCCAGATCATGGGCGTATCTTCGTTGCACCAAACAGTGAGTTTGGCATCCGGAACCGAGGCGCGAATGGTGTGGATCAGGCTGGACCATTGCACATCATGCGGGGAGACACCGCGCATGAACTGATCAAAGGTGATATCATCGGTGCGCGCAAATACGGCAGGGATAAACGTGGCAGGGTTGCGCAGGGCCAGATGGAATTCGATCTGGGCACCGGGAAACAGACTGGCAAGGGCTGGGATCCGGCTCATGGCATTGCCATAAAGACCGTGGTTTACAAAGGTCCAAGCCGCGAAGGTTAGAAAATCCTCGGCCGACAGGATCAGCCGCTTGATGTGATCGGCCTCTGATATAGTCTTTAGCAGGGTGGTTTGGGCCCCTGCTGAAGGCTGGCTCCCATCCAACGATTTTAACGTTTGGCGGATCAATTTGCGATATTTGCCGGGGCCAGGCACCGCAACACCTTGTTGTTGCAGGGCACTGCGATTTTTTAGCAGTGATTTCAGTAGCCGATCTTCGTCTGTGCAATGGGCACCAATGTGGAAAACAACCTGCATTTAATCTGTCTCGATTTCTATAATTTGCTGTGGCCAATATACGGGGATTTCTGGACAGTTAAACATGTTTCGGCTAGGTCACTGGGAATGACTGACCAAAACACTCAAGCACCTGCCTTTCGTGGAAACACCAAACGCAGTCGATTTTCACCCAACCTGTGGTCGGCGGGGGCGTTGCTGATTGCTTTCTTGGTGGTCTTGCCAATCGCTTCGGTGGTGTGGATTGCCTTTCATCCCAGTGAAAATATCTGGCCGCACCTGTTGGCCACGACCCTGCCGCGCTATCTGGTCAATTCGTTCGTGATGATGCTGTCGGTCGGGACCTTGTCAGCTATGATCGGGGTCGGTGCTGCGTGGCTGGTGGCCATGTATCGCTTTGCCGGGGTGCGCTGGTTGGAGTGGCTGTTGCTGTTTCCGCTGGCAATACCGGCCTATGTCGGGGCCTACGCGCTGGTTGATTTTCTGGAGTATGCGGGGCCGGTGCAAACATGGATGCGCGATCTGTTTGGCTGGTCCACATCGCGCGATTACTGGTTTCCCGAAATCCGTTCGCGGGGGGCGGCCATACTGGTGATGTCGCTGTCGCTCTACCCTTACGTATATTTGCTGACCCGCAGTGCATTTCGCGAGCAATCGGGAAACACCTATGATGTGGCGCGGGCTTTGGGCGCGGGGCCGTTTGAGCGGTTTTGGCGGGTTGGGTTGCCTCTGGTGCGCCCGGCCATCGCGGCGGGCATGGCGATTGTGATGATGGAAACGGTCAGCGATTTTGGCACAGTCGAATTTTTCGCGGTACAGACCCTGACAACGGGCATCTTTACGGTTTGGCTAGAGGCGAACAACGCCGGAGGGGCCGCACAGATCGCAGGTGTTGTGCTGTTGCTGGTGTTGCTGTTGGTCGGGTTGGAAAAATCCAGCCGCCGCAACCAGCGCTTTCATGAGGGCGCGCGCCACGTCCAGCCGATTGACCGCATCGCGTTGCGCGGGCCGGCTGGCTGGCTGGCGATGCTGTTTTGCCTCATGCCAGTATTGGGCGGCTTTGTTTTGCCAACGGGCGTGATGTTGTCACATGCGTTGGAGAACACCCAGTATTGGGCCAATCCGAATTTGGGCCGCGCGCTTTTGAACTCGATCACTGTCGGCGGCGGGGCCTCAGCGATCACGGTGCTTGCGGCGGTGTTTCTGGTTTACGGCGTGCGCCTGACAGGGCGGCGCATCCCGCGCCTGACCATGCCGCTGACCACCATCGGATATGCCGCCCCCGGTGCCGTGCTGGCGGTCGGTATCCTGATCCCGATGGCCGCAATGGACCACGCATTGGCGGATTTTGTGGAATGGATGACGGGGGCGGACATTGGGCTGTTGATGACTGGCTCGGGCTTTGCCATCGTGTTTGCCTATTGCGTGCGGTTTTTTGCTATCGCACAGGGTGCTGCGGATGGGGCAATGGGACGGATATCGCCCAGCCTGCCGATGGCCGCACGGTCTTTGGGGCGCACTGCGGGCGGTACCTTGCGCACGGTTTACGCGCCCTTGATCCGTGGGTCGCTGTTAACGGCGTTGTTGCTGGTGTTTGTGGATTGCGTCAAGGAGTTGCCAGCGACGTTGTTGTTACGCCCGTTCAACTATAATACCCTGTCGACGCTTGTTTATGAACAGGCCTCACTGGAAAACATCGGCGAGGCCTCGCCTGCGGCCCTCTTGGTGATCGGAGTCGGGATGTTGGCGGTCTTACTGTTGGCAAGAAGCAACAGGTAGAGGTGTGGGGTGTAGCAGGTGAAAAATGATTGCATTCGGGGCTTGCACGATGTTGGGCAAGTCGCTAAATCAGCCCAAGTGCCCCTATAGCTCAGCTGGTAGAGCAACTGATTTGTAATCAGTAGGTCCGCGGTTCGAGTCCGTGTGGGGGCACCATTAAAACACCAGTCAAACACCACCATCGTAAGAGTTTTTCTCAATTAAATGAGGTGCTTGCGCAATCTGTGGTTGGGTTTAACTGGTGTTAGAACGTAACGTGAACCTTGTAACGAGACGGTCATTACAAGGATACAATATGCCCCATATTAAATTCACGGATTCGACTCTCAAGTCACTGTCCGCCGACAAAACAACTTGGTTCACTGATCCATCATGCAAGGGCTTGCGCCTGTGTGTGACAAAGAGCGGTGTCAAAACTTGGTACGCCAACAAGTGGGACCCGACATCGCAGAAAACGCGCTCGGTCAAATTGGCCCAATGGGCTAACAAAGGCGCGCACTGCCGATGGGCGAAGGAGCAAGTTGGCAAGATCACTCATGATATTGCTACAGGCAATGTCTTCACACGTGAGGAAAAAGAGGTTGCACAAGCCGCATTGGGCATCCCGACATTCCGCAATGCGCTTGAACAATACATCGAACACCGCACGACAGCGCGACAGTCGGGCCGGGCTCGCATGATGGAAAGTACAGCCTACGACTACCGCATGTCCTTCAACAAACATCTGGCTCGCTGGGCAAACGTGCATGTTGATGATTTACCGATACTCGAGATAAATCAATACCTGAACAATTTGCAGATCGACACGCCGAATGCTGCCCATCTCGCGGCATCAGTGGCAGGGGCTACAGTTCGGTTCATCAACAGGCTTTGCGCCCTTGCACTGCCAATCCCATCGCTTCTCGACGGCACGCGGATGAAATCGCGCGTTCAAACGGGCAAGCTCGATATGTCGGTGCCTTGGTCGAACCGGAAGGCAGAAATCGACGCCATCAAGAATGAGCATATCAGGCTGGCGTGGATGATCACTTGGTACACAGGCTTTCGAGGTCGAGGCCTGCGGGCGCTGACGTGGGATCGTGTTGATCTCGATGCAGGCACCGTGACATTCGACAGGTTGAAGCGGCAGGAAGTCGAGCGGGAGATTGTACTCGCCGACGATGTGGTCAGGCTGTTTAAACGCCTCGACGAAATCTCGGAAGACGATTGTGATTGGGTGTTCCCAAGCAGGCGGGTCGTATCGGGCAAGCGCGGGCATTTGGACGTGTTGGACAGATTGCCTTTGACGGCTGCGGGCGATTTGCGCCACCTGTGGATGTCAACGGCGCGCGAAGTTGCGCCGCGTCACGTTCACAGGTGGTTGGCGCAGCAGACAATGACGGACGGTGATCTGCGCATGCTCGGGCATTACGGTGCGCCGAGCCACGAGGAGCAAAAGCGGTCAGCCGAGGCGATTGCGTCTGCGATCAACAGACTGTTTCTCAAAAAACCTTCTTCTGTTGTTGAACCGCGCCCGACACCACGGCCCACTGATCCCGAGACAATCCATCAACGCCGCAGCACAACCCGCAAAAGACGCGCATAATGCGGTGCTTGCCCACCATCATGACCGCCAACCAGTAACCGCCTTCTCTGAGGCGCTTTGCAAGGCCCCAGCAACATCGCGTTTCAGTACCTAATTCAAAAGCCTCAGTACCTTTATCTCCGGTAACGCCGCCCCACCGCCCTGTTTTACAATTGTTTTGTGCGTGCATGGCTCTTGCCGACGGGTCGCCGCACCGGGATTTTCCTTAACCCGTAACTCTGGGCCCGTCGGCAACCATACAGAGGATTGCACAAATGCCCCTAGCTTCAGTTACCATCCAATCGACGGCCAACGGCTCCCGCCTGATCGGCACAGAAATTCACACGGCATACCATCTGGACGTGCCGGTCCCAGCCGACGATCTCAAAACCATGATCATCGCGGCGACAAAAACCCCTGACGAATACCCGCGAGCCGAATTGAGCGGCGTGATGGCCGACCGCATCCCTGAAGGCGTGCGTATCCGCGTTGTCGCGAGCAACTCGCACTTCGACATCCCCTGGCCAATCATCGCGCGAGGTATTCAAAGCAAATGACACGTATCAATCACCGCACCTACCAAGAGCATCGCGCATCCTACGACAAAATTCGGGATGTGATTGCAGGCGAAGACCGCCTGAAGAAAGCGGGCGCACAGTACCTTCCTGAACCCGAAGGCATGACGACAAAGCAGTATGTCCGCTATGTGCAGGGATCATCTTTTTACGCCGTTTCCGAACGCACGTTGCGCGGCATGGTCGGCTCGGTCACGCGAAATGAGCCTATTCTGGAATTGCCCCCACGCATCAAGGACATGCGACAGGCGGCAACGTTTGAAGGTCATTCACTCGACGTTCTTTTGGAGGACGCCCTTCGCGAAGTTCTTTCTATTGGGCGTATGGCAATGCTGCTTGATTATCCGACAGACGGCGCGGCACCCGGCTCCGCGCCGTTCATTTCGACCTTCAATGCGGAATCAATTTTGGACTGGAAAGAGGAATTGGTTGGTGGGCGTCAAAAACTAACATACTTGCGGCTGCACGAGGACAACGCCGACTTGACAGACACAGGCGTTCAGCAGCACCTTGTTCTGACACTCGCCCCTGCTTATACCGTCCAACGGTTCCACGTATCGACGAAACGCAACGGCCCTGACATTCAGTCAGTCGATCAGGTGCAGGTCGGTGAAGACATTGTCCCTGTGATCAATGGCTCGCCGTTGTTCGATATTCCGGCGGTGGTTGTCAGCCCCTACAACCTCAAAGCCGACGTTGAGAAACCCCCATTCCTCGACCTCGTCAACGTCAACCTTGCCCATTGGCGCAACAGCGCCGATTACTTCTGGTCGCTCTATCTAACCAGCCAGCCGACGCCTTGGGTCTCAGGCGCAATCAACGAGAAAAACAAGCCGACGCAAATCGGCTCAGGTGCTTTCTGGGTTCTTCCCGAAGGCGCACAAGCTGGAATGCTCGAATTTACAGGCGCTGGTATCGCCGCACAAAAGACGGCACTTGACGACCTGACGGCCCAGATGGCGACATTAGGCGCGCGCATGGTCTATGACGGCAAGGGGCGCAATGAGACGACGGACACGGCAAAGCTGCGTCACCGCTCGGAACTTAGTCTGCTGCACTCATCAGTGAACATGGTTGAGGCGGGCATTCTCAAGCTGCTTCGACTTGCTGCTGAATGGACAGCCATTGGCAGCGCCGACGATGTGGCTCTGAAACTGCACCGCGATTTTGTCACTGCCCAAATGGACCCGGCTATTCTGACCGCATTGATCAAGGCATGGCAGTCAGGCGCGATCTCGCACGACACCTTGCTGATGAATCTGAAAAAGGGGGAATTGATGGACGTCAATCGCGCCTCGGACGACGAGCGAGACCTGATCGAAGAAGACGAAACCGTCCTGACGTTCCCGACCGTCCCTCAAGCAGGAGCCGTATAACGTGACACCCGTCGATCCCGACTATGGCCATCACGCATCCCGGATACATCCCGAAGAATTGCTAATAATCTCCATCTTGTCGCGTGCCGTCATCGACCTGTTTGGGAGCGTGTCGCTTGCGCCCAATTTGGAGGAGGCGCAGCAGGCGAAGCAGGAGGCGCTAACATTCCTGACGCAAAAATCAGGTGGCTGGGAAAAACGACGCCGCGAATTGTGCGATGCCGTGGGTATCGACAGTGACGAAATGCGCGACCGCGTTGTTCGTGTGCTAGAAGGCGACCTAGTGGCACTTGATACCTACGAGACGCGCGGTGCTTTGACCGACGTCGAAAATGCCCGAGCGCTTTGGGAGCATGAAAAAGGCGCGGCCGAACGCGCTCATCAAGTACGCATCAGAGCCAAGAAGTTGCGCCCGAAGCGGAAGCTAGCCCCCAAACGAAATACAATCACCAAGTATTCCGAGGTGCGTCCAATCATCTTGAACCTTTTGGATCAGCCTCGGTCGTTCAAAGACTTGATCACGGCGACCAAGGGAGATGTGTCCGACAGCACGATCCGAGAGGTCCTGCGCAACGGGCTCATCAAAGGTGAATTGGTCAAGCCGCACAACAACACTTACCTGCTCGCCCCAGTACCTCAAACTGCGGTTGCAGCAGCAGCCTGAAAGCACCGAAAATCAATTTACAGCTTCTGGGTTAGGCCCTTTCTGTACTCCTTATGATGAAAGGGGGCGGGTCGGGCATGGCCCGCCCCCAATCATAAGGACACCAGATATGGCCGACGATAACGATTCCCAAGCCCAAGCTCTCATAGCAGCATTGGCACCCAAGATTGCGGAAGCGATCATCCCCCAGCTTACCGAACAAGTCGAAACGCAGATCAAAGGCGTCGTCACGAAAAACGACGAACTCTTGGACAAGATTTCGAACCTGAAAAAGGACGCGGAAATTGCGGAGCAAAGCAAGGCGGCGGACGAACTGTTCGCACAAGGCAAAGTCCTGATCGAGTCTGCGCAGAACGATATGAAATCTCGCCTTGCACCTGACGGCACGTTTGACGCGCGCAAGGCCGGTGAGCCAATCCGACTCAAAAAGTCAGATGCGCGCGATGTGCGGACGTATCAGGCCGCGAAAGCAGCCGCTGCGGAACAAGGTGTGCCGCTTGAGATCGTCGCCGACTAATGGCTGCGAAAAGCCGTCCTCACAAAATGGCAATGCTCCCGGATCAGAAGCGGGAGCATTACACGCGGGAAATTGTTCTCGGGCGCATGTCCATGTGGCAAGCAAGTCAAGAACTCGAAATGTCGGACACGTCGGTTGCGCGGTACATCACCTCAGTGCCCGAAGAAGACAAACTCGCAATTCTTGCGACCGCGATGCACGACGCAAAAGTAAAGACAGCGATGCAGCACGCAGCAATCGTTGATGAATTTGGCGACGACACAGACAAGGACCTCAAGTGGGTCCTGCGCGAACTCAAAACCTTGCTTAAAGGGGCAAAAGGGGACGAGGACCGCACGATGCAATTGGGCGCGCTGAAAGAATTGCGCCAATCGCTCATGGCCCTTGCTGACCTACATGGCAAATTGAACAAGAAGATGGATATCCATCTGAACCTGAATGAGTCACCGCAGTTCATCGAATTACGGAAAATCCTGCTTCGCGTTCTCGAACGCCACCCAGCCGCCAAGCACGATTTTCTCGACGAGATGGACAAAATGGGTGTGATCAAAGAGCCGGTACTTGTTGATGACCGTCCATGACCCCCACCTGCTGTCGTTCCTACAAGGCCTCACAGTCTCGCTTGATCCCGTTGAACGATTCCGACTGGCAATTGGTGAGCCGGACCCGTGGCAAGAAACCTTGCTCAAGTCAGACCCAAGCATAGACGAGGCGGACCGAATGGTCCTAGCCCTATGCGGTCGTCAGTCAGGCAAATCGACGTCTGCTGGTGGCCTTGGGTACGATGATTTCTCGAAAGGCAAAACGGTCATTCTGACAGCGCCCAGCCTGCGACAATCAACTGAGTTATTCCGGCGCATTCTAGAATTCAAAAACACCGATCCATTCTGCCCGCCTATAGTGCGCCAGACACAAACCGAGTTGGAGGCACACCCGACCCATGGCGGGCGGATCATCGTTGTGCCTGCGACCGATCAGGCACGCGGTATGACGGCAGATACGATAATTGCCGATGAGGCTTGTTTCTTGGACGACAATGCCTTGACCGCCTTCTTCCCGATGCGGAAGGAATCAGGGCGCATTTTCCTCCTATCCACGCCGAACCTGCGGCAGGGATATTTCTACGAGACGTGGACGTCGAAGAAGCGGGTAAAACGCATCACCGCGCGATCAATCGACATCCCACGGCGCGCTGCTCAGGTCGCGTTCGACAAAGCCACAATGTCCGACACCACTTTCCGGCGTGAACACCTTTGTGAATTTGTTGGCTCGGGCACGCCACTTCTGTCTTGGGACACGCTCGAAAATTCGAGCAACCCAGACGTCAGCGCATTGGAGCTTACATGACCCCCAACTATCAGCACCTCAAAGACGGTCGCGTCGTCCTGCCATCGAACGCCGATCCCGCAGCCTATGGTACCGTGGTGCACGGCTGGGTCCGTCACTACGTCGGCATGGACCTTGGGCGCAACGACCCATCGGCAATCGTCGTCATTCGTGACGAATGTTATCCGCAATTCACGGGCCGCGGGTTCGAGCAGGAGTTGGGCGAGCGGAATTGCACCGTGGTTTTTCAGGAGACGGTTCAATTGTACTCCTACACCGACCTTGCCGACTTCCTCGTGCGCCGCCTTGGTCAAATTCCCCACTGGACACTTGCAATCGACGCATCGGGCCTTGGCGCGCCGTTCTCCTCGACTTTGGACAATGCAGGCATTGAACACTTCGCTGTCGTCATGACCGCTGGCACGTCTCTGTCCCGAAAAGGCAAAGACGTGACATGCGCGAAAACACTTCTGCTCGAGAATATGGCCGTGGGCCTCGAAACGGGCGTTCTCACCGTTGCGCATAACCTTGACGGCAAGCAAGACTTGCTCAACGAGATCGCATCGTTTGAATTGGCATCAACCTCCAGCGGCAACCTTGTGCTGCAAGGCGGTGGCAAGGGGCATCATGCCGACCGCGCGATTGCAACGGCCTTGGCCTATCTCAGCGCGACACATCTCGACACCTATCAGGGCGGCTCCTACCGTCTAGACGGCTGGGCGTGACCCCTCAAGAAGCTGGATCAAAAGAAGGGTCTTGGCTTTTTGCTGCCGAGCTTTTTTCAGGCTTGGATTTCGCTTTAGTGAAATGCGGGCGAGCTTGATCCCTGCTTGAAAGGCGGGCGCGACGCACCGCGTAATAGGCACGCTTGACCATGTCGAATTCTTCAGCGTCCAATCCATGCAACTCGACATAGTCACTCACTGCCTTTGCGAGGCTAACGCCTTCAGTTTTCTGCCAGCCATCAAGCCAATCGAAAATATGGGCAAAGTCATGCTTGGATTTGGCACCAACAGGCGTCTTGTTTCTTGATCGAATGACTGGAATTTCGAGGTGGTTGGTCAATGCAATTTCTTCGTCTCCGTAGGGATCGAACTCGTCGATTTTTACCAGCAATCTTTCGAAATACTCCCGCGCATCTTTTGGAAGATCATCCAGCTTCAATGCGAGAATCGCCCAAGCGTCGTAGGCGTCTCCGATTTGTTCGTCTGTCAAGTGAGCGAAGTGATTTTTTGTTTCAACTGCCATTTCGCGGGCGATCCTTAATTTGGTCACATGCCACAATCCATGAGGAAGGTGGCGAATAAATGGCACAACATAGGAGCCAAAAATGACCAAAGTAGAAGAACTAACCGCCGAATTTTCATTCGAGTTGCCACAACATCGCGATCTGAGTAATTTCGATGTTATCTCAGCGGCAGCAGACATAATGCGCGATGACCCCTTCTTCCAACAGAAACGGAAAGATGGCGGATTGTACAAGTACAGTGATATCGCCCTTTGGGCATGCTGGGGCTCACCAGACTCCGTGATCAGCGGAGCGACATGTCACTGGGCGGTGATCATCACGCCAGCTGGTGTCCGTCGCTTTGACGTCCGCGCATTCAATTCAAAAGCCGTTGAGTCGGGTGCTTGCCAAAGCTTCCGGGCTCTTGAAAAGCAAGCGGCATAACATGAAAGCGGGCGATCTTCGGATCGCCCGCTTTTCCATTTTTTCCCTAGTTCTCGTCGTGCTCGCTGTATCGGCCCGGGTCGATGTGCCTTGAGATCGACGAGCGACCCGGTTTTTAGGCGGCGCTAACGGGTGTCTTGGGATTTCTGGTGTGGTTGACGCCCGGCTGGTTGCTACCGATGGCGGCTTGTGTGGGATTCAGAACTTCGCTGTAAGAGCGCGATTTTGCCACGAACCGCGAAAGCGAACTTTGGTCGCCCTACCGGTCCAGCTAAGTTATCAATTTCGGAAAATCGAGAAAATTCCAAACTCCGTGTCATCTAGCTGACCGAAGGATTTGACATATTCGATTGAATTTTCCTGTTGACTAAATGAAGCTAATTTTCGCATTGAGGACGTCCCAACGAAGTTGATTAAACAGATTGAACGTGCAAAAAGGATTGTGTGGTAGAAAAGTGAACGCTTACATGTACAAAAAAACATTAGAAATCTTCTCGGCAAAGTCCAACCTAGCCATTCTATCCGTTGCTCATGCTGCTTCGCGAATGCCCGTAGCTAAGAAGGCTATATGGGCGACGCGACTAAACTATGTGTATGGAGACATGGGTGGGCAGAGAGCTGTTTCGTTCCCAGACATTGCTTCGAGGTCAGATCAGAAAGATTGGCAAAACACGCTCGATCAAAGTGACCTCATCATCGGGCTCGAGGTTTTTTATGCAGTCACTTGCCTACTGATTGCAAGTGCCGCACTAGAGGAATCGCCGGCGCTATTTGTTACTCAGTTTTTTGCGGGAGGCGATGAAAAAACCCGACGCAAAATGACAGAATTGCTCGATGGCCGCAATTTCGAGCAGTTTGGTATAAATGGATTCAGAAATACACTGGATTGCGACTGGCTTCCTGATGCCTTGTCGCACGAAGACCTCGAGAGCCTTGCTCAATCACTTTTGTGCTTGAGCTCCCTGTGGGATGGAGACCGCTTCCTTATCGAAGGCATCGATCCGCTTCAAAAAATCCACAAGATCATACTTCCAAAAAATTTGATGCACATTACGGGCCAGTTCTATTCTCCTGAATGGCTTGCTGAACTACTAATCGAAGATGTCGGGTTCTCTGGAGAAGGTCGACTCATCGACCCATTTTGTGGCTCAGGTGTCTTTCTATTGAGCGCGTTAAATAAATCTCTGAGCCGTGGCGTTCCCATGCGAGAAGCCCTTGATGGATTACTTGGAATCGACCTAAATCCATCCGCATGTATAGCTGCGCGCTGTAACCTTGTCATTCAAATTTCCAAACACAACAAAAACCTCACGGAGCCAGTCAGCCTTAACATCTTGAATGCTGACTCAATCGCACCGTCTATTACAAGAGGGTTGGCATCCAGTAGAACGGAAGCAGAATGTGCCGATCAAATTTCGATAGGCGGATCAATGATCCCATTGACTGATCGAGTGCTTTCCGATTTGGGGCGATATACGGATGCTTTGACTGGCTATGGGCTTCGGCTAGAGAATTGGTCTCTCGATCGGTCAATTGAAGTTTCAGATTTAGCTGAGACAAGCACGCGCGACAGACGGATAACAGAGCAGCTATTCCTCTTCAATATTAAGCCAGCTGAATTTCTTTTGACCAACCCTCCTTGGGTCGGTTGGGAATATATGTCTCGGCCCTATCGCACTGAAATACAACCGGCATGGGACGCCTATGATTTGTTCAATGCCAAAGGCTTGAATGCGGCCTTCTTAAAGGAAGACTTGTCAACGCTTGCGATGGTATCTGCATGGGACTTGTATTTGGGAACATCTGGTAAAAGCGCGGCTGTGTTGAAGCCGTCAACCATGAGAGCCGATCTCACCGGGCGTGGAATAAGGCGATTGAGTCTTCACGAAAACTCATCGCCTTTGAAACTAGAAAAGGTTCGCGAATTTGAAAAGATGAAGGTGTTCTCAGATGCCCAGACTGATACATGCAGTTGGGTGGTGCAAAAAGATGCCGTCACTATATTTCCGGTTCCAGTAGCTGTCTGGACCCCTCAACAGAAAAGGTGGGCACCGGATTCTTGCGAAAGCATGAATTCTGTAAAGAGCTGCATCAAGGAAAGTACGTTTGCTCTTCAACGGACAGAACCTGATGATCATGGATCACGCTGGATGATTGCTAAAGACAAGCAATTGGCAGATTTTACGAACATTAGAGGAAGCAACTCTCACAAGCCCCGAATGGGTGTTTTTACTGGCGGAGCCAATGCAGTTTTCTACCTTGAGCATATAAAAAAAGAGGTGGGTAGCTCGAATATTTCTACATGGTCAAACATAGTTCATCGAGCCAAGCGCCTGGCACCAAAACGAGTAATTGATCTTGAGGACAGTATCGTTAAGTCGGTCGCTCGCGGGCGAGATATATCTATGTGGGTATGTGATCCAGAAGTACACATGCTGTTCCCACATACCTCTGAAACTAAAATGTACCCGATGGCTGAGAAACAGCTTACTGAAGATTTCCCACTTGCATGGCAGTACTTAGAAGAGAGCGCTGACATCCTCCGTAGCAGGAAAGGTTTTGCAGGATGGGAAAAGAAAATCCACTTGGATTTCTTCTACACGCTTCAAAGAATTGGCGAATACACTTTTGCTCCATTCAAGGTTTGTTGGAAATACGTTAGCAGCGAGTTCACTGTTTGCGTACTTGGAGGGCAGCCCCTAGAACAAGAGTTGATACCCAATGACAAAGTTATGTTTATCCCATTCGAAAATGCAGATGCAGCATTCTACGTTGGAGGGATGTTATCGTCCAGCATGGTACGCCAATATGTCCATAGTTGTATGTCATCAAGGCAGATATCCACGAGCATTATCAAAAACATTCGCATCCCAGAGTTTGACGCAACCGATGGTAGGCAGAGGCAAATATCTGATCTTTGCAGAGATGGACATCAGCATGCAAGGGACGGGCGGTTTTCAGAGGTTAAGAAAACCCGAGAAGAGTTAGATAAAAAAGTCGGGAACTACTATCGGGCTTCGAAAGACAGTTCTGCAGCTTGATATGATAGCTTATACATAAATCTTAGCCTCACCTGCATCGACTTCAGTCAAGCCAGTTGGGGACGCATCAGCAGAGGTCATTATATCTATGTCGTCGCTTCCGTACTGTTCCACAATTGCGTCAATATCATCAGAGTCGTAGTAGTCGGAAAACTTGATGCAACGTGCCCTGATTAGGCCAAGCTTATGCAATCTCAGTGGGCCTTTATATAGTGTTCTGATCTGCATAAACGTCTCAAAGTGCTGAAGCATTTTGTTTATTGTATCTTTCTTGTTTTCCGAGAACCCAACACCATCAACCAACCCCCAAAGCTCTACGCAACGTCCTGATTCACCTGCGTTATACTCAATGATTTTATTTGATATCTCAACAGTTTCATTGCTCTTGTCCACACCATACTGACCTGGGTCAGAGGTATGTATTAGCGATTGAATTGCCACTCTAACTTTATTGGATTCCATCACCAGCAAGTCAAAGGCATGAGTGACACCGGCCTCACGGTCCTTCTGTTGCATTGTCTCAACATCAAGGTGCGGGTCTTTTGCACCCATTGGATTCTGCCAACGATCATCAGGCACTAAGGTAGCCCCTGTTCTGGAAAGGACCCCCGCTAGAGCTGCTTCGCAACCATGGCCCCGTCTTTTCGCCGCCTTTTGCTGATATTCTTTCGGAATGATTAGTCGGGTGTATATCAATTCAAGCAATTTTTCGTCGGCTGAAGAGAACCCTTTTGCTGCCTCGAATATCCCATTCTGGAGTAGGTAGTCAGCAAGCATGTCAGCAGCAGCATACTGAACCTCGGCACCTTTCGAACCGCTTAGCAATCTAAGGAAGAAGTTCATTGGGTGGCGAGCAAGTGTCCATGGATGGCAGCCACAAAGGCCATGGTCATTTGTTGGATGTTTAGCGCGACTGGCAATGTAGGAGAGTTCCAAATATGAACGCTTATCGCTTATACCTAAGAACTGCCTCATATCGTGAAAGAGTGTTGGATCCGAAATCAGAAATTTTGCGGTAGGGCCTTTAGCGGCGACCAAATCAGCAGATGCTGAAAGTTCTTTGAAAACACTAAATATTCTAGAGACATCTAGTTTGAGATCAATTTTTCCTGCCAAAGGCAGTACTTCTTGTTGCGCAACATTGTACCAAAATTCGGCTTCCTTTGAAGAATAGGCAGGGCTGGACATGTTCGGCTTGAATCCCTTAAAATTTGGATCGAAGCTGACTTGATTCACTCGCAGAATCAAGGAGTTTCTAATTTTCTCCAACTGCCAGTGGATTTCGCCCGTGACCACCTTATGTACTGTGTCGCAGGGGTCAGATATTTTCATCATCTAGTAACTACACTTAGTCCGCCTCGAGGTGATCCGGTGCAATAATGTGCAGCACGATGGATCAACGGCGGCTTCGAGGCGCACCAAAGTCGGGTTTGCGTGGCGGTTTCAGTTCAAAGGTAGAAGTAGATTGCCCCCACGAAGCAGATCCAACTCTTGCACCAACCACTTTCGTCGCCTAAATGCCGCTCCTTCGTCGCCGCGCTAGCACAGGTGGTAGAGCAATTGCTTCGTAGGCAATGGGTCGGGGGTTCGAGAAACTTGTGCGGCGCCACTCTGATCGTTGCGGAGTGACTGCCAAACAAGCCCTAGTGTATTGAAACTAAAGGATAGCCGAGATTGCCAAAATGATCACGCGAGGCCACACTATTACCGCATTCCCAACGAATACATAGATAAAAATGTTGTAACGCTGGGATGGCGTGTCGGGAGTCGGAACATGTTCGGAAATTACAAGACGCCCACCGCCTTCGCGAAAATTGAAGACCTTGCAGACAGACTGAAAAAACTTGCAGTTCTTCGACACGTGTATCTTGTCTATTCGCACAATGATGGCACATACCGACTTACCTATGATGAGTGGGGCGCGTCACCAACGGACCAGGCGGTACCTGTCTTTGAGGCGCGCAGTTACCGTGAAGGGGAACTGATCGACCGCCTGCAAAAGGAACTTGGGCTGCTCGAATTGGATTGGCGTCTTGACGATGAAGAGGAGGCGCTTCAGAGGTATGTGACAGAGGACACCCGAGATTTTCTAGATGTGATGACTACGCCAAGCAACAGAGCGATGATCAACATGTTAGCAAGGCAGGTTGACCAGTAAACCGGACGCTCGACACCTTCTGGTGTGTGACGTTCAAAGTTCAGTCCAAAAGAGCGGCGACTGCACACATATTGTTCAACAACTTTGCCGATATTGTGGCATCACACCATCCTGCGTCGCCGCACTAGTTCAGATAGTAAAGTAATTGCTTCACGAGCGATGGGGCGAGGGTTCGAGTCCTTTATAGAACAACACCACACTTTGCACCCGACGAAGCTTGTAACATCCTTGTAACGCAAAATCGCGACCGCGAATAACGCTTGGCCAACAAGCGGTTACGAACTTCCCCAAGGCATTTGTAATCAGTAGGTCCGCGGTTCGAGTCCGTGTGGGGGCACCATTTTTTCCAATAATATCATGCACTTACTCCTCGGTCGGTGTTGCTTGGCGCGTTTGTTTCGTTTCGAGTACAGCATAAGTACAGAAATTGTGACAAATCACCGACTCTCCTGTTTCCCTTATGTTGCTTTTGACAGAGGCGGACCCGGTGGTGGTGGTGGTACGTCAAGAATGTCATCTTCGCTTGCATGACGATAAATTCTTGGAAGTGTTGTCGCTTTCAGGAGAATGCGTTGGTTTCCAACCATCTCCTGTTCCATCAAACGCAGCATGTGACCGACACGCCCTGAAGCCTCCATCAACTCATCCATAGTAATTGGTTCGCCCATTGAGAGAGACCAAACTTTCTGGCTTAACTCCCGTTCTGCGGAAAACAACACTTGATGAATCCGCGTCAACTTTGGGAAATATAACCTCACCAGCATTACCATCTTTTTGGCAATAGGATGTCCGTACACCTCTAGATCATCAAGTTCTTCTAGGTGTTTTTTTGCCTCAATGTCACCTTCAACAATAGCGGCAAGAAGTTTGAACAACCTTGTGTTTCGTTCCGCCACTTCGTTAAGAAGGAGGTAGAGTTCCTCAAGTTTTGGTTGAAGAAACTGCAGACGTTGCTGACGGCGGGCTATTATGGCATTGATCACCACGACAATGACCGCGACAGCAGCAGCAATAAGGGCCGAAATCAACGATGACGTTGCACCACTGTCTTCCGCGATTGCTCTCAAGTACTCGATCAAATTGAGTCCTCGTTATCCACTGGTTTGTCCCAAGTGAGTGCTAGGCGCATTATTTAACATTGGCTGCAAAAAGCGCTTTGATCCGCGCTCGAATGTTTTCGAACGTGATGTTGAGGTGGGACTTAGCGGTCGGCGTCAGCAAACCTGTATGCCCGACGGCATTTCTGACAGGTTTGAAATTTATTGCGTCTGTCCAAAGAGATGGTTGCCCGTTTGTGCTTTTCGATCCCTCAGCCGTTACCGCAAGCGCATCCATGTCGAGATAATTCAGATCATCGTTGCCGCGCCGAATATCAAAGCTGATGTTTGCCGCGCCTTTTGCAACGGTCTCGCGCCCCTTCCATTGGTCAGCCGCACTTTGGACACCCGAACTCAGAGCAATATCTTTCGTTTGGATATACTTGCGAACAAGGTTCTCGGACAGAAAACAATCAACATACGATGTGATATTGAACTCAGCATCTGCCTGGAGGCTTTGAAGCCATGCATCAACCTGGTCTTTTTCAGGTGCGCCCTTGTCTGGTTTGTAGTCAGACGTCGCTGCCGAATACAGATCTCTTGCTTTGCGTTCTTTCTTTGTTTTCCGTGGGTTTTCGTCGTCACCCTCATCGCCGCGATCAAGGCGCAGTTTATCCCATTCATCAATGACTTGAGGAATGAGGTCGCGCTTTAAGTAATCCATAAGCGATTGAAACTGGAGGTCATCCTCTACGATCCCCTCCCTACTGCTTGTGAAGGGGTCAGTTCCTTCCCTATCCATAATGTCAAAATGAATTTGCCCGTAAACGTAGTTCTCTACGATACGCTGGGTTGGTATATGCCGAATAATGTTCTTTTCCCGCAGCCTGCCATTCACAAAGAGGTCAATCGTCGCCCTCTCCTCAGTGCCGGTGATCTTCAGGTGACGCGGCTTTTGTACCGTGGCCACGAAGCCCCGCAAATTTAAGGAAGTTGTCGTAGCAATGGAATCACTTTTGAGGTTCTTTAGCCCCTCCAAGAAGGGATCTTTATATCCGTTTACCAGCCACAAGAACTCTGTGGCATCCGCCAAGTCTTTTAGGTCGTCAGCTGTTACTGGGTCTCCATTGACGTGGATTGTAAACGACTTGTCCAAAAGCGAAAACTTGAAGCTGAGCGCCAACAATTTCTTGATGAAGGCATCAGAATTCTTCAATTGTTCCTTCGTTCCCTCAAAATAGATGATTGTACCCTTTTCGTGATCATCAATGAGGTTCGCGATCAACTCGTAGTTAAGCGTTTCAAGCGGGTACTCCTCTGCGGTCATGTCGCTTTTGATAGCCTGATCCAGCCCAGAGTTATCGATCACGCCGCCAGTGTATCCAGTGCTTTCAGTCTTGGAAAAAATCGAAACTCGATCGGCGCAAGAGAGAAGAGCCAGTTTGCCTATACCCTTTGCGCCGATGAACGGCCTCTTTTTTCCAGATAAACGATCGCCTTCTTTTCGCTTGGAGTACCCAATCTTCAAAAACTTGTTTTGAAAATCATTGTCATCCATTCCACGACCGTCATCCTTAATTGAGAAGGAGGATTTTTCCCGATCAATGCTAATCCAGACGTTTTCGGCGTCGGCATCCCATGAATTTGAGATCGCCTCCCCCAATACAGTGACAAAATTGCGGTAGAGGTTTCTGCCAAGATGGTTGAGAACGCTGAGCGAAATCTCGAATTGAAATGGGTTAGATTGTTCTTGATTTGTCATGCTGGTCGCCAATAAATGAATTGCAGATCAAATTACCAATTGCTTCCGCTAGGCCAACTGGAACTGCGTTTCCAATCCATCGACCCAACTCAGAAAATGTTGGAGTTTCACCATCCGGAATGAACTCATAGTCTGGTGGAAATGATTGCAGTATGGCAGCTTCTCTTAGCGAAATAGCGCGATCCTGCTCAGGGTGCCCGAAGCGTCCATTCCCAAACCCGTAACACTGCGTTGTCATCGTCGGAGAAGGGGCATTCCAAGACATTCTAGCATAGACCCCTGGGTATGTTTTTCCCGATGGTCTTTGATGACAGGCAGCCCTCAAGGAAAACGGCCAATCTCTCCACGTGCCACCAGGTTTGGAAGCTCGGATTCGACGAAGATTTAGGTTGGAAAGTGATGCGGCCACGTGGAGCGGATCGTCTGGGCAAGCTTGTCCCGCCTTAATTGGGGGCAGGCCCTTGATAGCTTGCTCAACTGATACGGGTTCGGTGTGTGTGGGCTCCAATGCTGGGAGATCAATGTCCCTAGAGGCCACCACGACCAAACGGCGCCGTTTTTGAGGAACTCCGAATTGTTCGCATTTGGCAACGGTCCATTTGACCTTGTAACCAGCTGTCTCAAGTTGCATTTTAAAGCGGTCAAAAACACGTCCATCTTTGTATTTTAGAAGTGACGGTACGTTTTCCATTGTGATAAAATCTGGGCCCACAGCTGTAGCTAATTCGCCAAAGCTGTTTACAAGGTCCCATCGCGGGTCTTCATCGTATCGATGTTTATACGTGGAAAAGGGCTGGCAAGGGGCACAACCTGCCAGAACGGATGGAACTTTGCCGCTAAAGTGTTTAGCAATTTCTTCAGGTTGAAGTTTCGCAACATCTCGAGAAAAAAACTCGGCGTCATTATTGCGCTCAAATGCAAACTTGCACTTTCGATCTGTGTCATATCCAGCTTGAATTTTCAGACCGGCACGTTTTAGACCATGGCTAAGTGCCCCAATCCCACAGAAAAGATCAACTACTTCACCAAGTACAGGTTCTTCGTTTCGCAAAATCCGACACTTTCAGCCAATAAAATTGTGCACTGTGTCAGCCTGATGATAAAATTCCCGCTGTCACATCGCATTCTGGTTGAACAGTATGCGCGAAAGCACAGCGGTTCAAGCTCTACATAAGACTTCCGGCGATCTAGTGCTGCAAAGATACAAAACCACTTGAATGATAGACAGGTAAACCTGCGCTCCTCCCACGAGAGCCAATGTGCCCAATCAATCAATGGTCGGATTGGAGTAGTTCTTAAAGTGAAGCGGCAAGCCTTCAGCTTGCATGAAGTGTTCCTCTCCGGTTCTGCGACCTAAGCCGCAGCCTCAATCAAGTCAGCTTCACGGGTACTGAAGATATTGCTTTCCTTTCCGATTCCACCTTAAGCTTTATGTTGGGTTTTCATCGTAAGTATTTGAACAAACTGAGTAAGGTAAGATTATGGGAGAAGCAAAACGTCGCCGACAGCATGAAAGACGGGCCGAAGCATTTTCGGAGCCTATGAAGCGGGCGCGGTTCAATCTCTATACTACTGGGACAAGGCACTCCAAAGCTGCCTACATGTCGGAAGAACTGTCTTGGTGGACCTCTGCCAATGAAGACTTGCTTGGAATGGTCGCTCGCGACACGACAGATGACGACTATTTATGGATGATCCTTGCAAAAGATAAGATCGGCCGGTTTCGGTGCGCAGCTCTTGATGTCAGCATCCGTGATCAAGCTCACGCGGAAAAACAACTTCGGGTTGCCATGGCCGATATCATAGAGAAAGGGGAAATCGCTGAATTTGGAGAGCAAGGAGATGAAACCAACAGTCCTCTTGACCCCTTCGAAATCCACGGGGGATTGGCAGAAGACAAGCTACATCCATACTTTTTGCTACTTGCAAATGAGCCGGCGCGTGCGCCGGCCCGTAAGGTAATAACAGAGCTGGCGCTGTGGCTTGCTCCGAAGGACCCTCATTTCGTGCGAGAATTTCAAACGAATGGATTTGATCAACGGCTCTGGGAGCTGTTCCTTTGGGCGGCTTTTCGTGAGTTTTCTCTTGACGTTGAGCAACTGGAAGCGCCCGATTTTCGCTGCCGAGGCCCCGGATTGGACTTCACCGTTGAAGCCACAACGGTGGCGCCCTCAGAAGGGGGGGCACTGAAAGAACATCCGAACCCCAAAACACCAGATGAACGTGAAGCTTTTCTACGCGACTACATGCCGATGAAATTTGGTGGCCCATTGACCTCAAAGCTTAACAAGGTGAATGCCGAGGGACAGCGCTACTGGGAACGAACAGATAGTGAAAACAAGCCCTTCACTATCGCAATCGCCGACTTTCACAAACCGGCTGAAGAAAACGAACTTGGCCCGATGACCTACACTCAATCAGCTTTGTGGCAGTACCTCTACGGGGCAAGAGTGACTTGGCATTTTGAGGAAGACCAATTGATCATCGAACCTCATGCAATTGATGAACATGAATATAAAGGGAAAAAGGTACCTTCCGGGTTCTTTGATCTTCCAGAAGCAGAGAACGTCTCAGCAATAATTTTTTCCAATGCAGGCACGATCGCAAAATTTGATAGAATGGGGGTTGCCGCCGGCTTTGGTGCAGATGGCCATGGGTACTTCCGCGTTGGATTGAAATACAATCCTGATCCCAACGCGGTCGTTGGAGAGGCGTTCCATGTGGACGTCGCAGACCCAAACTACGAGGAATACTGGACCCAGGAAATACAGGTTTTTCACAACCCAAATGCCAAGCATCCCTTGCCCTTTGAGGCGCTAATTGGCGCGACGCATCACGTGTATGAGGATGGACAAATGCATAGTTATTCGCCTGAGGATGCTGTCCTCAGTTCATTTACGATGTTGATGAAATACACTGACGAAATCTCGGGTTCGGAGTAATGTACGCAGCAACAAGTATATCAGCGTCATCGCCAAGAACTGCTTCTTCCGAATATTATTTAGTCAATCCTCACAGAGCTTCTGATATTCAATCAGTCGGACTAACGGCTTAAGATTTTGGTTTTCTTGGTGAAGCTCAGTCAAGCACTTGGGAAGCACTGTGACAGGTACGATAGTTCAATCAAAAAACTGGTATCGGACAATAAATTAAGTCAACCCGCCCAGACCTTACTGGACGGGTTATGATTATTGCCGCCTCAGGCAGCTTCTGCGGATCGAACATGGTTAGCCAGTACGACAACTTCCAACCTCTCGCGAAGGTCTCGGGCCATCTCATCGCTGATGCCGTCTGAACCAAACACACGCTCTTCTTCGGCCATGCTTTCGATAAGCGGGTCAAGCAAGGATGAGCCAAGGTGGTGTCCGTAGTATTGAGCGAGGTATCGCAAGAGGCCTATCAGATAGAAATCCTCATTTCCTTCCGGCTCTTGCCGGTCAACGCCTACAACATCATTGGAGTCTGGTTCCACGTCACGTTTCCGCAGCGTGAATGAGAATCGAACGTGGTCGAAATTCTCAAGGTCAACAAATTCTTCTAATTTGATGGGCATTATCTTTCTCCTTAAGGTTTACATGTGCGTACGGTTTGGCCCCTCAAAGTTAAGTCCTCCTCTCGGAGGCGCACTCAACTGTTAACGAATTGGCAATACGAAAACGAAAAAGACCCGCGTCTGTTATTGACGCAGGCCTTTTTCGGTTCGGGAAATATGAGATTATTTATGCGTTCAGACGTTTGTAGGCTTCGGCCACGTCCATGCTTGTGATGCCGCCGCGTTCAAGTTCCTGCGCATCATCGCGGGCTTGCATGAGGGCTTTACCCATGTCTGTATCGAGCGCCCGGAAATAGGCTTTCTCGAAGGTTTCGCCATCCTGCTGCACCGACTTTGCCAGCTTATCCAGTTCCGCTTCTGCGGCCTCTCGATTTTGGCCTGCGGCCTTCCGCACATCTTTGGTCATAGTCTTCTCCATATTTGCCGCCGCACGGGCGTTTTCAACTTCGTTTTCGAGCTGTTCAACCTCTTGGGCCAGTTCGGCGACTTCCTGGGCTTCGGCTTCATCGCGGGTCAACCGCATCAAAGCGTCTTCCAGGTCTTTCCTGCGTGTTTCCAATCGTGCCAGTTCAGCGGCATGGAGTTGTCCTTCTAGGCTCATCGTGTGGCCTCCATCTTTTCCAGTTCGGCTTGTGCCTCTCGGGACACGTAGGGTTGTGGGCTTTCTGCCTTCACGCGAAGGAGTTCCACACGGAGGCTTGCGGCCACCCGGTTTTCAGCATCGGTAAGGGAAATGGCATGACGTTCCCGGATCGGGGTATCGATGCCAAACGTGCGGGCGAGTTTGACGCCACCTGACTGGATCAGGGCTTTCACCAGCGGCTCAGCCGTCCGGTTGTTGGTCAACGCGCGTTCAACTGCGGTCAGATCGCCACCAGCGCCCGACACTTGCCCAACGTCTTTCCGCAACGCATCCGCGTAGGCATCCCACGAGGACGACAGGGCATTGAGGGCTTCGTCCACCGCAACAGCGAGCTTGGCCCGCTTGGAGGTGGCATCAAGCGCAGTCTCGGCACGACGCCGGCGGTTGTTCCGCTCAGCACTTTTTGCGGCGCTGCGGGTGCGGTCCTGAAGCTCGGCCAAGGCATCGTCCACAATGGCGATCCGTTCAGCCAATGCAGCAGCAGTCCCGCTGGGTTTCTTCCCAGCAATCATGGCGTCACGGGCTTCGGTGCGGGCATTGTCCAATTCACCAATCAGGCGTTCACGCTCGGCTTGTAGGTCGGCAATCCGTTTGTCCAATTCGTTCTTGTCCATATCATCCTCGGTTCGTTGTCGTCGGGGAGCGGACGGCCGAAGTCGAAACCGCCAAAGCGCCTCAGCCGTCCGCATTTTGCCCAGACAAGAAAAGGAGGTAATTGCCCGGCACGATCACACGATGCCGCGTTTGCCTGGTGCGGGGGACCAGCGTATGACTATCGAGCGCGAAATGCTGGTTCAGGTCTTGCCCATCAGGTCGAGTTCCATTTGCCGGATAAGATCGTTGGGTGCGCCAGGCGTGGTGAGGAATTGCCCTGGGTTGTCTTTCACATCAGATCGGTAAGAGCGCCAACAGCGTGGATTGGGACAATCAACGCCTCTTTCGATGAAGGCTTGCATTGCTGTCGTCACCCATCCTCGGGGAAACTCCATACTGCCTTGAATGAACCACATGCCAGCCAGCAACCTGACCGTGTTGGCACGCATTGAGAAGTCCCGAGATGGTGGGTAATCCTCAAGAGCCTCTGCGACCAACGCCTTTGCCGCATCTTGCGTCTTAGCGTAGGAGATTGAAGGCAATGGCGGGATTGGCCGTGTCGCTGGTTCATTCATCTGGGTCCTCGGGCGCAAATTGGCGTCCAAGGCATCGTGCCGCCGACAGGTAGGCAAGTAAGCCAGCAAGCTACCCATCTGACATGAGATCAGTGGATGAAATCTTTTAGGTATTTGATTTTAAAAGTAGTCCAATGTGCCAAGCTAGAAAGTACAGGATGGGGCACCGTTTCGATATTAGAAATCAAGTGTGACTGACTTGCCGTCAGGGGACTAAAGTGGACCAACCGGCACCAGATAAAATAAAAGCAATCGCGCCCAAAATGCTCGCTCCCATGTAAAAGGCGATCATTGTTGTACTTGAACGCAAGAAACGTTGCATTTGGGTTTCTCCGGCTTTCCAGTTGGTTGAGTCTTTAGACAAAATCCATCCCCTGTATGCCCAATAAACCGCCAAGCTCGCCGAATAGAGCAACAAAGCTACAATTCCGATATTCGCTGTACTACCTGCACGTTGCGCGCTTTCCAAAACGATACCTGCGATGAAAATCACCACAGCCATACCAGCAGTGGGCAAACTATATGACAAGTATCTCCAAAACTCTTCGGCCCATGTCTGCTCTGGTTTTCGATATCGCCACGCACCAATTGCTGACGCCACCAACTCGTAGAAGAATATCCCCGCGAAGGTAACTCCTGCAATCGAGATCGTTCCGATCAAACCCTTCCCGTCGCTTAAGCCACTTGCAACACTTGTTAAAAATGCAACGATGAACCCCAATCCAACTCTAACAAGGGCATGTTCGCGAGCGTCAGTAACCCAATATGATCTGGCTCGGGCCGAAAAGTATAGAAACAACAGAACGAAAATGTCTGACCAGTGGGCTTCCAGAGTAAATGGCCAATTAAAGAGGTCAGCCACCCATTCGGCTAGGTAGTTCGCAATTTTTTCAATCTGCAATTTGGACAGTAGAACTGCTTTGAACTGAGTGTAAAAATCAATGATCAATTGAAAGGTTGGCCGCAATCCGAATTTAAGTGCGTTTTGACAAAGGAGAACATAAGACAGCGCAGCCGATACTGTAGCCAAAACACCAGTCGTGCCTTTAGTTGCCTGCCTCAAAATTGTTCTCATTGTAAGTCCAACGAAAGATTGATTTCTCTGCCCACAACATGACTTACCAAGGCGGTACAAAGCAACCGAGATCGTTTTTCTCCATCACGAGTCCTCAAAGTACGGTGTGGCAGCGATCCATTCAAGCAACTGTGCTTGGGTTTCATCGTCCAGATCCGCCCGCGCCCCTACTGCCCGCATTGATTCATCTCGCACTTGCGCCGACTGCCATGGCACAGGATCGTGTTTGGCTTTCATCTCGGCCAGCACCCCATCATCCGGGTCATGCAGATAGCCAAGACAAATGCGCATTGTTTCGGCACCATCGGCAAAGATTCTGGTAGCAACGCCTCCGGGCCGCACAAATGTGATCTGGGATGTGTGCTCAGTCATCAGACGTTCCCCCGGTCTCCTGTGGTGGCCCCTGGACGACTTCGGCGTCAATCGTATCGTGTCGACCGTCCGGGACCACTTTGGCCACCGTGGAGCTCCGTATCGCCACTTGTGGCTGAACCAATTTGGGTTTGGAGGGCAACGCGTTCTGAACGGTGGCGGAATTGTTAACCTGCACGTTGGTCTGGGCCGGTCCATCGACAGAACTCATCCGCAGGGATAGGAGCTTGTTCAGAACACGGGGATCGACGCTCGCCGTCTCGAAACGGTAAGCTGGCTCGAAGTCGTCATCCAACTCGGGTTCACCCGTCTCAGGATCAAAGCACTGGACCCACTTGCCGGTCCCCATCTCTAAGGCCGTCTGAACCACCCGCATCGTCAATTCTTCCTCGAAAGCTGCAAGGGCTTCGTCCCACGCCTCCGCAAAATCGGGGTGCTTTGCACGCCGGTCATAGAAGGTGCGCCGTGTCAGGCCAGTCATGTTCGCTGCATAGGTGATGTGGCCGAACTGACGGAGGTACAGCAGAAATTCGTCGCCCTTCTCGCCGTAGATCGGGCGGGTGATTGCTGCAATCTTGGAAGGCATCCTTGGGTCACTGGCCGGTTTGATCCGGTTCATCCTCATCAAGCTCATTTTGATGCCTATTCTGTCTTCGTTACTGTGCTTGGCTGAGGAGGGTGCCGACTAAGCCCTTGAAGTCATTCACGCCCCAGACGCCAGAACACCCAATTCAGTATCAATGGGGCGGCCTATCTGTGGGAGCTGATAACCTCAGGTTTTTCACGGACAGCATCCTCGTTGCCGTTCGAGGTCAGAATGTCGTGTTCCGTTGGAGCCGTATGCCAGCGATTTACAAGGGAGTGTGCCGGCTCACAATGTTGCGCAGTCCCGGTCTTCCAAGCTGGAAGATTTCTACGTCAACAAGGCATTTTCGGAGCTTTATGTAACGCCTTGTTTTTATTGTCTTGTTGACGACGTTGATCTTCGTTGACCGTTTTCGCTATATATATCCGGATTGCACGCTGCCCCTACGTCCTGGTCCGCGCCCTATGCCTAATCGGCTTATTCTACCAAGATATATTGCTTTAAGATCAACATGATCAACATCGTCAACAAGTATTCCAAAACAAGGCCTTAGGAGCGGCGTGTCAGGTCAACAAAGATCAACGACCGTCAACGTCGTGACCGAATTGATACGCTCAGACTTGCAGAGCATCACTCATCGGCTCGGACATACCCTGCCGAAACACGTCCACCCAGCCTGACGCCCCGCCTGTGCTTCCAGCCAACGGTTTCCATAGACCGCCTCAAACGCTGCGCATGGCCTTTATTCTGCCGGTCGCTTTCCAAGCCGAGATAGCTGAGCAGGTCCTGAGTATGCACCTTGTCCGCGGGGGGAGGTTCACGCAACGGCGAGGCAACCCGCTCCCCTTCGATCATTTCCTCGGCATAATCACCCGTTCCGTTCTCAAAGGCCTGCCGTTCCGTGTGCCGGTTGCTGAGCATGACAGCCAGCTTATCAACCCAAGGATCATCAACCGTTTCGTCTGCCTGGCGTTCTGCTGCCATCGACCACAAAGGCTCAGGCAATACGTGGCCGATGCCCGATTTGAACAACGCATCAGCTTCGGCCCAGAGCTGGTCTCGATGCTCTGCAATCCAGCCCAGATCAACCCTGGACCCAGAGGCCATTTCCAACGGCCAGAAACGCCGAGCACCCGTTGGGTCGCTCAGGTATCCGCCCTCATTGACCGTGCCCGCAAATACAACACGGCGTTGGTGATCTTCGGTATTGCGGCCATATGGCGTTCTATACCTATCAGTAGCTCGGGACATGAACGCTTTGAGTACGTCCATGTCACTTGCCCGAAGACCTGCCAATTCGGCAAACTCGTGGGCCCAGACACCTTCCAGGTTCATGGCAGCATCTTTGTTCCGAAGATCACCTAGCTCAGCGTCACTGAACCAATCCGGGGAAAACAGGTCCCGAATGCCCGTAGATTTCAACGAACCCTGTGGCCCCTTAATTACTGGCATCGTGTCCAGCTTGCAGCCAGGTTGTCTTTGACGAGCAACGGCGCCGACCATAAAGCAGCGTGAGACAGCTTCGGCGTAGTCGTCACGGCCACATTGAAAGGCGTCTGTGAAAAGGTCTTTTACCCGGCTGGTTCCATCCCAGGTCAAGCTATCCAGATAGTCGAGGATCGGATTGAATTTGAAGAAATAGGCAACGGTGGTGATTGCGTCCTGAACGTTTTCCTTTGAAGGTTGGTAGTCCTTACGCTGGTGCTGTTCCATCAGCCAAGTTCGGGCCAACAAGAGCAGCTTGTCGGTCAGCACACGCCCATAGCCTTCACCCCATGGCAATTCACCCATCAGAACAACACGCTGCTTGAGTTCGTCGAACCTTGGATCAAGCTTGGATCCGTTGATTGCCTTTAGGGCGTTCTTTGCCGTGTCAGGTGCAATGCCAGTGTTCTTATTGACGGCCAAACCACCTTCATGCACTGGCCGTCTTTTGGTCGTGGCTAGGGCACTTGTGGCCTCGTCATCAAGGTCGTCGTCAAAATCATCCGCAGCCGGTTTTCTCGGAATGGCATCTTCGCCCCCTGCATCTCTCATCAGTTTGTGCAGGGTGCGGAAAGTGATGCGATTGCCGTCATTGTCTGCGTGAAGGCTATCCCACCGAATGCCGATAAGGGCGCCATGTTCTGCATAAGTTGGGTCTTGAGTGCACCAGTCCACAAACTCCTGCCGGCCATCTCCCGCCGTGGCGTGGTGGCAGGCCTGCATCAGAGTCAGCCAATCGTCATGGTCTGCAAAGTCGGCTGGATCCAGATGTTCAAGCATCTGAGCCAATTCTTCCTGATCGTGCTCGCCCCCGCCAGTTGCCACGCTGCCTGATGGTCTTCGGATCAGATCGACAAGAGCCTTAGGTGCAGCCTCAGCACCGAAAGCATCCAACTCGGGCGTGTCAGCCTTCCAGATGTAGGTTTCCAAGCTGTCGGGGTGGATCGAGCCAGGAGCAACGACCTGACGGCCAACCGTCTTGAACTCGATACCGGGAAACTGATCGTTCAGGCTATCTCTGGTGGAAACACCCTCTGGCTTGGTCATATAGATGTGAAGGCCGCCCGAACCGGTCTCAACAGTAGAATAGAGGTCCGGGTCCATACCGGTCCAAAGAACCAGCTCGACAAACGGGTTGATTTGGGACGCCAAGGTCTGGCCGTCAGGAAAGGCCCGTGGGTCCACATCCAAGACCAGTTCAAAGGGCCGCAGACGAACGCCGACATTGCTGCCCGCTTCCATGTGCTTGATTTGGTCGTGTGAATTGTAGGGGCGTTTCATCCAGTTGCGATCAAGCGGGGACTTGCCCCGTTTACGTCTCTTGCCCTTAACCTCATTCTCGGTCGAGAACTTATGCAGGGGAAGAAGCTGGTATCCGCTGGCCAGCAAGGGTGTCAGTTGTGACGCATCGGTAAGAACACCCATTTCAAGCCCCCGTACGATTGGCCATGTAGGCCTCTAGCACGGAGCGTTCATAGAAAACTGCGGTCCCAATCTTCACATAGTCAGGTCCGGCATTCTTGTATTTGGTGTTGTTGCGACGATTGCGAAAAGTCATCAGAACAGCCGCAGGATGCCCTGTAAGTAATGCTGCTTCGTTTGTCGTCAAAAGATCGTTTAATGGCGTGCCAAACGGCTTGGGCGCGTTATCTTCAGGCATGGTAAGCCTCCTATGTGCTGCAATTTCGACCGGATTGCTCTAGCCGCGCAGCCTGACAGTCCGGTCCATCACCTAGAACAATATCGCGGCAGATAAGGCCCGCATACCAACACTTGACCAGCGCGCAACGAACGCTGGCTTAACGTTTCGGTTGTAATGCTGACACAGAGCGCTGGAACATTCAGGAAATCCATGAACCTATTCCCCAAGGGGTCGAATTGGACGCCCAACTGCGCTGCCTCAGGGTACTTTGCCTTGTCGAAATAGATTTGTTCGCCGTTGACCAAGACCCGTAGAGCGGGGTCTCCGGACGCTTCTTCCCTGTCTGGGATATGAAATCGCTCAGCAAGATACACTCGAGTCTGACCCTTCAACAATCGGGCTTGGGGCTTGGCCTTGGCCAAAGGTTCTACTGCTTTTCCGTAGAGTGCACGCTCTGGGACAACGAATAGTTCGACCTCGACACTCAGCGCTTCCTCACCTTCCGGCAGGGTCAAACTCTTTGGCAACCACATCTCCACCGGAATGCCCCTACCGATACCGCCGCTTGGTGCAGTTTGCCGAAAGCCCATCTTCTGCCAGAACGGCAGGCTGGTTTCAGGCATACAATCTCCCGACAGCCTCACAACCCCATCAGAATATGCACGTTCAAGACCAGCTTTGAATAACGCCGTCCCATATCCGTTGCCTTGATGGGTGTCTTTCACGCATGTGATGTCTGGCGAGTACTTACCTATTTGGAACGCAATGGCATTTCCGCCCTCCCGTACCACCCACATGTCTCGATCTTCTTCATGGGAGCGGCGGATAAGATTTCTGTTTCCCCAAAAGCCGATACCCTCAACGTCATCGAACTGTTCTTTCAGCCATTGAATTATGTACCCTAAGTCATCGTCTGTTGAGGAAGTTACATTCACGCCAGCAATCCAAATTGATCCAATACCTTGGCTGAATATACTCCTTAGAGTTGTTTGACGCTATACTCTTTGACCTACCAGCCCTGATATGGCCTCAGCCCAGGCCTCCGACCAGTTGGTCGCACCGGAATGCCGGGAGCACCACTACGCTTAAGGGCAAGGCCGACAAGGTCTAGGTCATTCCAGAACAAGTCGGTTGCAGAGGTTTGCAGTGCCACATCGGGACACGCAAAAATCAATTTCCCTTCAGACCGGTAAAAGTCGGGATCGGTTCTGTGAGTGGGAAACACATTTGCATGAAGTGCCACAACCCAGAGCGTCATGGGATGATCGTGCCGCCAACCAATGCGCTCGCAAGCCAAACTGAGGTCACGTTGGAAAACCTCGGTTGAACTGTCCGAACATGCCAACAAGACCACCTGCTCAATCTTGGCGGTATGTTCGGCGGAAACCTCCTTGCCTTGCCAATTCTTAGCGGCTGTAAGGGCCTTCTCGATACTAAAGTTCATGCTGCACCTGCCATCAAAAACGCATCGAGGTCGTCGCGGTGGTAGCGAACAATCCGGCCAACTGTCCGATAAGTCGGCCCGATGCCTTTGCTGCGCCAGTTGTGCATTGTGCCCGCTGAGACAGAAAGATAGCCAGCGGCGGCTTCCGTTGTCATCCAAGGGGTGTCGTTTCCTACTTTTGCCATGTTGATAACTCCAAAAATCAAAGTGCGCCCGAATGGGCGACGATGAAATCAGGTTATCAGCTTGCAATACCTATATATGCCAACGAGTTAACTCGCAGCGCCATCACTTAACGAATTCAAGAATATAATCCTCTAAAGCCTGTGCATGAGGCCTCAAAGCCTCAACTAGATGAGATTGGTGCACGTATCCACCAGACGCCCCTGGAAGCCTTTGACCAAGGAGCAGTGCTCCTTCCGCATAGGGCACACCAGCAGCAATCATGAAGGTTCTGGCGTGGTGACGAAGCGCATGTGGGGAGGGAATGCCCTTTCGTTTAGGTTCGGCAATTCGACCAGTGGCAGAAGTGGGTGAAGGCCAAAGCCATTCTGATGCGAGAGGTTCGTCGCTTTCCATTCTGGCCCTTAAGGTTTCGGTCAACCAACGTCCCGTGGGGAAGGACCAAGCCTCCCCAACCTTCATATGCGTAAAGGTCAGAATTCCCCGTTCTGGGTCAAAGTCTGCTCGCTTTACACCCAGTAAAGAGCTGCGACGTGCACCTGTGAGCAGGAAGGTGCGATGCAAATCACGCATCACATCGGATGATGTAGCTGTCTGTTTCCAAAATGCAGAAACGTCCAGTTCATCGACCTGCCGTCTTGCCGTTGCTGGCACACGGATTGCATCGACGGGATTGCCCTCAATCGTTTCATCGTGCCTACGTGCCGTGTTGATGATTGCCCGAACTGTTCGCATCACAGAGCCGCCTGTTGTGCGTCCATGTCGCTTTGTCAGCGTGTCTAAGAGTTCTCGGCAGTCTTGGCGCGATATGTCAGCCACAGCACGACGCCGAAGACGACCAAGATACTGGTCCATGTGATATTGATAGTTTTTCACCGATGCAGGTGAGAGGTCCCGTTCGTTAAGATGCGTGGCCAAGGCCTGTTCTAACGTCATGCCCGTTGCTTCGGGTCCAGCGGTGGGGTCAATACCAGACTGGATCGTGGCCATAAGTTTTCTGGCTTCGTTTCTTGCCTCTCCCAATCGAACCAAATCCGTCCGACCGATCTTCATGCGGACGGTGCGGACATGGCGCTTTTGGCGCCTTACGTCACCTTGGACAGCAAAGGTCTTTGTCGTCTTGTGACAGATGCAGAGCAGGCCTTTGACGTCCG